>Ga0134103_1000426_pt1 | contig 51787 bp, 43 predicted proteins | sample 14_taG_2_FD_94445 | JGI IMG/M metagenome (GOLD analysis project Ga0134103, IMG submission 94445) | Switchgrass degrading microbial communities from high solid loading bioreactors in New Hampshire, USA - 14_58_20_212_A1 metaG | ecosystem: Engineered > Bioreactor > Semi-continuous > Anaerobic >...
CCCACCTTCCACTTCCACGGACTGATCATCGTCGCGGGCATCCTGGTGGCGGCCGCCGTCGCCGCGTGGATGGCGCGACGCGACGACAAAGACCCGGACCACGTCTGGAACGGCCTGATCTGGGTGGTGCTGCTCGGCGTGGTTTTCGCGCGGGCGTGGCACGTGCTGTTCCCCTCGATCAACTCAGCTCGCGACCGCGCGTGGTATTTCGAGCACTTCTTCGATCTGAACGAAGGGCCGCTGGTGCTGTGGAGCGGCGGCCTGTCGATCTTCGGCGCGGTGCTGGGCGGCGCGCTCGGGATCGCGATCTACGCCTACCGCAACAAGCTCGATTTTTTCTCGTGGCTGGATATCGGCGCGGTGGTCGTGCCGCTCGGTCAGGCGATCGGGCGCTGGGGCAACTACGTCAACGAAGAGTTATTCGGCAAGCCGACCGACCTGCCCTGGGGCATGACGCTCACCAACCCGCCGCCGGAGTTCGCGCCAGACACCCGCTTTCACCCGATCTTTCTGTACGAGTCGCTGTGGAACCTGCTGGCGTTCGGCGTGCTGCTGTGGCTGTGGCTGCGCTATCGCGACCGCATGAAGACGGGCGACTTCCTGCTGCTGTACCTCGTGTTGTACGGGATCGTGCGCTTCCTGCTGGAATATCTGCGCGTGGACGTGACGCTTGTAAATGGCGTCAACGTCTCGCAGGTGACGACTGCGGTCACAGGAATCGTGGCGCTCGTTTTGCTGATCGTCCGTCACCGCGACCTGCTGCGGGGTCGTACAAGAAGCACCCAGCGCGACGCCGCCGAAACCGCCCGCCGAAGCTGATCGTGTGCGATGATTGAGACACACCAGCTAACCAAGCGCTTCGGGTCGTTCCTGGCTGTGGACAGCATCACACTGACCGTCGAGCCGGGAACGATCTTTGCGATCCTCGGGCCGAACGGCGCGGGCAAGACCACCACCGTCCGCATGCTGACGTCGATCCTCGAGCCGACGGGTGGCTGGGCACGGGTCGCGGGGTTCGATGTCGTCCGCCACCCGACCGAAGTGCGGGCGCGCGTCGGCGTGCTGACCGAGCAGCATGGCCTCTACCAGCGCATGAAGGCGATCGAGTATCTCGATTTCTTCGCGCAGCTTTACCACCTGCCCGAAGACCAGCGCCGTCGCCGCCCTTACGAGCTGATGGAGCATTTCGGCCTGGGGGATGCGCTCGAAAAGCGGCTTGGGGAATATTCGAAGGGAATGCAGCAGAAGCTGGCGCTCGCCCGCGCCCTGCTCCACGACCCGCTGGTTCTGCTGCTCGACGAGCCAACATCCGCAATGGACCCACAAAGCGCGCGTCTGGTCCGCGAGGCGATCCTCGCGCTGCAGCGGGCAGAGCGCACGATCGCGATCACGACCCACAACCTCACCGAAGCACAGATGCTCGCCGACCGGATCGCGGTGATTCGGCGCGGACGCATCATCGCTGAGGGAACGTTCGACTCGCTGGCGCGGCGCTTCGTCGGCCCGCCGCTGATGGAGTTGCGCACGGCGAATCCGTTGAACGGGCTGGCAACGGACCTTGCCGGGATGGTCGAAGTGGTCGATCAGGGGGACTGCTGGCTGCGCTTCCACACCCCTAATCCCGCCGTAGATAATCCTGCCCTGCTACGGCGTTTGATGGGTCTAGGCGTCGAAGTGGTGACGCTCAGCGAGGTGTCCCGCACGCTGGAAGACGTCTATCTACAGATCGTCCGGGAAGATGAGGGGCACGACCGTGATGCCGGGCTTCACCCAGCCGCAGACTAGCGCCCAAACCACCCGCCGAGGCGTCCGCCGCACGCTCTCCAATGCGCTGATCGTCACGCGCCGCGAGGTCCGCGACAGCTTCCGCGACTGGCGGATCATGGCGCCGATCCTGCTGCTGACGCTGGTTTTCCCGCTGCTGGCGAACGCGATGACCGGCCTGTTTATCAGCTTCTTCGAGGCGAACGGCGCGGAGCCGCTGCTCCCGGCGCTGCTACCGCTGCTGCCGATGATCGTCGGCTTTTTCCCGGTGTCGATCTCGCTGGTGATCGCGCTGGAGACGTTCGTCGGCGAGAAGGAACGCCTGAGCCTGGAGCCACTGCTCGCCACGCCCCTCACCAACACGGAGCTATACCTCGGCAAGTCGTTCGCCGCGATGCTCCCGCCCCTGCTGGCCAGCTACCTCGGCATCACGATCTACGTTGGCGGGCTGGTGTTTGGGGGGACGCAGTGGCGACCGCCGATCACGCTGGTGATTCAAATCTTGCTGCTTACGACCGTTCAGGCGCTGGTGATGGTCACCGGCTCCGTCGTGATCTCCAGCCAGACGACGTCCACCCGCGCGGCGAACCTGCTGGCGAGCTTCATCATCATCCCGATGTCGATGCTCGTCATCGTCGAGAGCGTGATCATGATCCAGCCGCACCTGCGTTATGTGCTGTGGATTCTGCCGGTGGGTTTGCTGGTGACCGTCGCGCTGTTCGTGCGAATGGGCGCGCGCATCTTCAACCGCGAGGAATTGCTCGGCCGCTCGATCGATCATCTCAATCTGCGCTGGATCGGGCGCACCTTTGCTGACCAGTTTCGCGGAGAGGCGGGCGCGCGATCGCTCGCCCAGTGGTACCGGACGAGCGTGTTCCCCGCAGTCCGGTCGCTCGGAACGCCCGCCGCTGTGACTGTCCTGTGCGCGGTCGCGGCCTTTGTGGGTGGATGGATCGCCGCCGGACGCTGGCCGCTTCCGCTCGATCAGCTTGAGACGGACAACGCGCAAATTCTCGAGAACCTGCGCTCGTGGTTCGAGCTTGGGCGAGACAATCCCGGCCTGATCGGCGCGGCGGTCGGGCAGAACCTGCGCGTGCTGGCGGTGGCGACCGGGCTGGCGATCTTCTCGTTCGGCACGCTGGCGCTGATCCTGGTTTCGCTGCCGTTCGCGATTGCAGGCTTCCTCTTCGCGCAGGTCTTCGCGGCTGGACTGGATCCGCTGCCCTTCATCGCCGCAATCGTCCCGCATGGACTGGTCGAGATCCCGGCAATCGTGCTGGCAGGCGCGGCGGCGCTGCGCCTCGGCAGCATCATCACCCGCCCGCCCGACGGCATGACTGTCGGCGAAGCGTGGCTCCGCGCGCTGGCGGACACGGTGAAGATCGGGCTGGCGGTCGTGTTGCCCCTGATTCTGGTTGCCGGTATGCTTGAGGTCACCATCACGCCGCGCATCGTTGAGTTTGCGCTAACCCCTTGATTGGCGGCTCAGCCGCCGGATTCGGAAGAGAGCCTATGGCCCGCCTCACGATCCTCGGGTCCGCCGCCGCCGTGTCGGATGCGACCCACGACAACACACACCTTTTACTGCAAGGCGATCGCGGCTCCACCATTCTGATTGACTGTGGCTCCAACCCACTTCCCAAGCTCGAGCAAATGGGCGTTGGCGCGGATGACCTCACCGGGCTGATCCTGACGCACTTCCATCCGGATCACGTCTCGGGGCTGATGATCATGCTGATGCAGCTTTGGCTGAAGGGGCGCCAACGCCCGCTGCCCGTCTATGGGCTGCATCACTGCTTGCAACGGGTCGACCTGATCATGCAAGCGGCAAGCTGCGAGACGTGGCCGAACTTCTTTGAACTGCCTTTCTGCCCGCTGGCAGAGCGTGAAGACTTCCTGCTGCTGGACGACGCCGATTTCCGCATCACATCCTGGCCAACAGTCCATTACGTTCCGACGGTGGGCCTGCGCGTCGAGGTGAAGGCGGATGGGCGTGTGCTTGGGTACAGCGCAGACACCGCCCCTACCCCGGCGGTCGACCGGCTGGCGCGCGGCGCGAACCTGTTGGTGCACGAGGCAGCGGGCGCGGCACCAGGACACTCCAGCGCTGAGCAAGCCGGTCAGACGGCGACCACGGCAGGCGCCGAACGGCTGGTGCTCATTCACTACGATCCGCGCCGTCCGCCCGAGGAACTCGCCGCCGAAGCACGCACAACGTTTACCGGGCGGGTTGAGGTTGCGCAGGATGGCACGGTCTATGAGATTTAGGCACATCATGACTACGCGAAGATAATATGCATTTGCGCGGCGCCTCTTCTCCCCACAGATGCGCAACACGCCCGGTCATAGTTCTATTGCTGCTCTTATTGAGGCACGCTAGCGGGTGTGGTATGATCTTCAAATAGCGTAAGGGGGGCGTTTAGGCGCTGCTTACCGGTATTGGTAACGTTGTTTGGAGCATTATCGTATGCCACAAAGACACGCTTTAGACCCCGGGTCGGGCGGCTCGCAGTGGGACCTGGACATGGATGAGGCCACCCGGGGAATTGTCAGGCGTTGGGTCGTTGTGCGCCATGTGACGGTCTGGCACCCCCCTACGGATGTTTACGAGCTGAACGACCAGCTTGTCGTGACCGTCGAGATCGCCGGCATGCGAGAGGGTGACTTCAACGTTACCTTGCACCATAACAGACTGCTGATCAGCGGTATCCGCAAGCGGAACACGCCCTCTGACGCCTCGTATCACCAACTGGAGATTGCATTCGGTGAATTCCGGACCGAAGTCAGTCTGCCCTGGCCGGTCGAGCGCGACAAAGTGACGGCAACCTATCGCGACGGTTTTCTGAAGATTGTGCTGCCGCGAGCCGTCGCGCGCTCGGTGCATATTGTGAACCTCGACGAGAGCGAGAGCGACGAGCTTTCCGAGTCGGGTGAGAGTTCCACGCAGGGATAATCGACGTTCGAGCGCACCCATATCGGCAAGTGAGTGACGTAATGGCGAAACGAAGAAGTAAATCGGAAGACGTCCCGCCGGAAGAGACGCATGAGTCCGGCGAAGTGCAAGACCAGCCGCAGTCCGTCGATCCGGACGTCGCGGATGAAGCTGAAATGAAGGTCAACATCGACCAACAGCCCGATCGCACCAGCGAAGCAAGCGAGCGTTCGGGCAACGACTCCGGGGATGATGATGAGAACCGGGTGCTCGACGAACCGCGTGAGCTGCCGCTGTTGCCGCTGCGCGGGCTGGTCGTGTATCCGCAAACCACGATCCCGCTGACCGTCGGGCAGCCGCGCTCGATCCGGCTGGTCGATGAGGTCGTCGGTGGGGACCGGCTGATCGCGCTGGTCGCGTCGCGCAACCCTGAGCTAGAAACGCCGGGCCCCGAAGATACCTACGAGTACGGCACGCTGGCGCAGATTCACCGCCTCTTCCGCGCGCCAGACGGCACAATCCGCCTGCTGGTGCAGGGCATCGCGCGCATCAAGGTAGACGAGTGGATCCGCACGGAGCCGTACCTCGTCGCGCGCGTCTCCGCGCAACCCGAGACGGTCGAGGAATCGATCGAGGTCGAGGCGCTGATGCGGAATGTGGTCGATCTGTTCGGCCGCATGGGCGATCTGGTCCCCAGCATCCCGAGCGAGCTGATCAACGCGGCGGTCAACCTCGAAGACCCGCTCCAGCTTGTCTACGCGCTGGCGACCTACATCCGCATGAGCCTCGAAGACCAGCAGAAGCTGCTGGAGATCGACTCGGTGCTCGAAAAGCTCCGCGTGCTGATGACCATCCTCAACAAGGAGCTTGAAGTCCTCGAGCTGGGTCACAAGATCCAGAGCGAAGCGCAGAATGAGATGGAAAAGATGCAGCGCGAGTATTTCTTGCGCGAGCAGCTTAAGGCCATTCAGCGCGAGCTTGGCGAGGGTGACGAGCAGGCCGTCGAGGTCGAGGAATTCCGCCAGAAGATCGAACAGGCGAATATGCCAGAGGAAGCCGCCAAAGAAGCGCGGCGGGAGCTGGATCGTCTCTCGCGCCTGCCCACTGCGGCGGCGGAATACGGCGTCATCCGCACGTACCTCGACTGGATGGTCAGCCTGCCGTGGGACAAGCGCACCGAAGACAACCTCGACATCCCGCACGCCCGCGCAGTGCTGGACGAGGATCACTACGGGCTGGAAGACGTCAAAGAGCGCATCCTCGAATATCTGGCGGTGCGCAAGCTGCGTCAAGAGCGCGCCGAAGAAATCGAGGAGCAACGCCCCGATCACGACCGGCGCATCCACCGCGAGCGCGAAGGGGCGATCCTGTGCTTCGTCGGCCCGCCCGGCGTTGGCAAGACCTCGCTTGGTGCGTCGATCGCCCGCGCGATGGGGCGCCGCTTCACGCGCCTGTCGCTCGGCGGCATCCGCGACGAGGCAGAGATTCGCGGCTTCCGGCGGACGTACATCGGCGCCATGCCGGGGCGCATCATCCAGACGCTCCGCCGCGTCGAAAGCCGCAACCCGGTGCTGATGCTGGACGAGGTCGACAAGATCGGGCGCGACTTCCGGGGCGATCCCGCGTCGGCGCTGCTTGAAGTGCTCGACCCGGAGCAGAACCACGAGTTCCGCGATCACTATCTCGATGTGCCGTTCGATCTGTCCGAAGTGATGTTCATTACCACGGCGAACACGCTGGAAACGATCCCCGGCCCGCTGCTGGACCGCATGGAAGTGATCGCGCTCAGCGGCTACACCGAGTTCGAGAAGCTCCAAATCGCCCAGCACTACCTCGTGCCGCGCCAGATCCGCGAGAACGGCCTGCGCCCGGACGAGCTCTCGTTCACCGACGAGGCGCTGCTGAAGATCATCCGCGACTACACGCGCGAGGCAGGCGTGCGCGGGCTGGAACGCGAGATCGGCCGTGTGGCGCGCAAGATCGTCACGCGTATCGCTGAGGGCAAGACCGAGCACGCGCGGATCGAAGCGGATAACATCATCGAGTTGCTCGATCACCCGCGCTTCGGCTATCGTACCGAGATCGAGGAGCGGATGGATACGCCCGGCGTAGCGGTCGGCCTGGCGGTGACGGCGGTGGGCGGCGACGTGCTGTTTGTCGAAGCCGCGCAGATGCCCGGAAAAGGCAATTTCCAGTATACTGGTCAACTGGGCCAGGTCATGCAGGAAAGCGCTCGCGCCGCATATAGCTACATCCGTGCCAAGGCGCAGGATCTGAACGTGGATCCGAGCTTCTTTGAGACGCACGACATTCACCTGCATGTGCCCGCAGGCGCCGTCCCGAAGGACGGGCCGTCTGCCGGGGTGACGATGGCGACCGCGCTTGCCTCGCTGATCACCCAGCGGCCGGTCCGGAACCGGGTTGCCATGACGGGCGAGGTCACACTGCGCGGGCAGGTTCTGCCGGTGGGCGGCATCAAGGACAAGGTGCTCGCCGCGCACCGCGCCGGTCTGACGACCGTGATCATTCCGCACCGCAACGAGCACGATCTGGATGACGTGCCGCAAGAGGTGCGCGATCAGATGACGTTCCATCTGGTCGACAGCGTATCCGATGTGTTAGAGGCGGCCCTCGTTCCGGCAGACGAGGTAGAGCGCGAACCAGCGCTCGCCGCCGAGCAAGGAGACTAGCCGGGGGCCGGCGGCGTGAAACCGGCCCGCAACACCATTCGCAAGAAGGAAGGCTGCATTGCCCAAGATTCTGATTGTCGATGATGACCGCACGACCGTGAAGCTGTTGCAGACATTATTGGAGATGGACGGCTTCGAGGTTCTTATGGCAGCACGCGGCCAGACAGCCATTGAGTTAGCTCGCGAGAACCGGCCAGACATTATTCTGGTCGATTACCATCTGGCAGATATGAAAGGCTCCGAGCTGGTGTCCCGGTTTCGCTCGGAGTCGGCCTTCGCGGAGTTGCCAATTGTGATGGCCTCCGGTTTGGATATGGAAGAGGCCGCGCGTCAGGCAGGCGCCAACGCCTTCCTGATAAAGCCATTTGAACCGGGCGAGTTAGCAGCGATGTTCTACGGACTGCTTGGGTAATTAGCCTTCTCGACGTCACTTCGCGTTTTGCATTTCGCTGACGACAGAGAGAGAGGCTTCGTGAACAGTAAATCGCGACGTTCCAAGATGCAGTGGTATCGTATTGACCTGCATCTGCATACGCCTGGGTCTGCCGATTACCAGGAGCCCGGCGTAACGTACCTGGACATTTTGCATCAAGCCGAGCAGCGTGGCCTCGACATCATCGCGTTCACCGACCACAACACCGTGGCCGGATACCGCGCGATGATCGAGGAAATTGAGCAGCTTGAATATCTGGAGAAACTTGGGCGCATCCGGCCAGACGAGCAGCAGACGCTCGCCGAATACCGGCGCCTGCTCGATCGCATTCTCGTCCTGCCGGGGTTCGAGTTCACCGCGACGTTTGGCTTCCACATCCTCGGCATCTTCTCGCCGCAGACGACTGTCCGCCAGCTTGAGCACATCCTGCTGAGCCTGCAAATTCCGCCAGCGGCGCTCGATCAGGGCTCGTCGATCGTCGGCGCGTCATCCGACGTGCTGACCGCCTATCGCACCATCGCCACAGCGGGCGGGATCGTGATCGCGGCGCACGCCAATTCGAGCCACGGCGTCGCGATGCGCGGGTTCGACTTCGGCGGGCAGACCAAGATCGCCTATACGCAGGACGAGCATCTTCACGCGCTTGAGGTGACCGACCTCGACCGCAAAGACCGGCGCAGCACAGCGCGCTTCTTCGACGGCACCAAACCCGAATATCCGCGCCGGATGCGCTGCATCCAGGGGTCAGACGCGCACCGCATCCTGGCCGACCCGCGCAACCCCAAGAACCTGGGCATTGGGGACCGCATCACCGAGGTTCTGCTGCCAGAGCGCACCTTCGAGGCGCTGCGCGACGTGTTCCTCGGCAACGACTTCGCGCGCACGCGCATCTACCATCCCAGCAGCGTCGCGCCCTACGATCCGGTCCAGGCTGCGCGCGAGGAAGGCGCCAGCATCGTCCAGTCGTTCCACGACGGCATGACGCGGCGTGGCGGCCGCCTATATGCCATCATCGCGGACGTTTGCGCGATGGCGAACACCAACGGCGGCACCATCTACGTCGGCGTGTCGGCCAAGCCGAAAGAGCCGCCGACCGGGGTGCCGAACGCGAAAGAGGGGATTGAGACGCTGCACGAGGAAATCGAGCACAAGCTCACCCCGCCGATCGACGTCAACATCGACATCCTGGAGACGCAGGGCAAGCAGGTCATCCGGCTTCAGGTGCCGCGCGGCAGCGACCCGCCGTATGCGCTCGACGACAACAAGATCTATGTGCGCGACGAAGCGGAGACGAACCTCGCCGTGCGCGACGAGATCGTGCAGCTTGTGATGCAGAATCTGGAGCTGCGGAACGCGCTCGCGCCGAGCAGCCAGTCCGCCAGCACCGATACCGAAGCGTCTGCGCCCTCACCGCTCTCGCAGGAGCCTGCGCAATCCGAAGGGATCGACGCGCCGCGCACCGGGGTCGAGATTATCGCCACCGAGGAACGCAAGGGCGTGAAGTATCACGTCATGCGGGACCTTCGCAACGGCAACGTCGTCAAGAACGTAACCCGTTCGTCCGCGCGGCGGTTGTGGCACTACGCGATCATCGAAAAGGAATCGCACCCGGTTAAGCCGCATGAGGTCGAGTGGCACGGCGACATCGGGCTGTGGAAGCGCTACCAACGCGGCGGGACTGTCCGCTATGATCTCGTCCAGCGGGACAACGGCGAACTTCGCGTCTATTACGGCGTCACCGACGACGGCCTGCACGGCCCGTGGCAACGGTTCGCCTCGGAAGAGGAACCGGAAACCTAGCCTTGACAGCGGCCAGACGCATCCTGCGCCGCTTCGCTCCGGGTAGAGCCGCGTTGCTCTGCCCGGAGCCGCATTCCTTCCTGCGGAGCCTCATGTGAAGCCCAACAGCGCCCCGTTGGCCCGGTGGGAACTGGCGCTCCTTGTAGCGATTCTGCTGCTGGCAGGCGCGTTGCGCATGGGCGCGCCCGGCTTGACCGAGTTCAAGCGCGACGAGGCGAACCTCTCGCGTCTGGCGCTCAACCTCGCGCAGGGCAAGGACTTCCCGCTGCTCGGCATCAGCTCCTCGGTCGGCGTGCCGAATCCGCCGATCAGCGTTTACCTGTTCGCCCTGCCCTACCTGTTCGATCACACCCCCATCCTGGCAACTGTCTTCGTCGGCGCGCTGAATACGCTCGCCGTCGCGCTGACGTGGGCCCTCGTGCGGCGCACGTTCGGCCCGCACCCCGCGCTGATCGCCGCGCTGCTTTACGCTGCCGCGCCATGGGGCGTGCTGTTCGCGCGGAAGATCTGGGCGCAGGACCTGCTGCCGCCGTTCGTCGTCGGCGCGGCGTTGCTGGGTGTAGTTGGGTTTGGGGAGCGGCGATCGTGGGCGCAGGCGCTCCACTGGCCGCTGCTGGCGCTCGCCGTGCAGGTCCACTACGCCGCCGCTGCGCTGATCCCGCTTAGCCTGCTGATGCTGGCGCTGTGGCGCCGCGAAGTCCGTTGGCGGGCGGTGGCGCTCGGTCTGGCGCTCGCCGCGCTGACATTTGTTCCGGCGCTGATCGGCGCCGCGCAAGCCGACCTGCTCTCGCCGGATACGCTCCGCCGCGCGCTGGACTCCGGCGGCGAGCATACGCGCTCGATCACCACGCGCGCGGTTGAACTGGCGTGGCTGACGGTTGCAGGGACAGATATTCACTCGCTGGCCGGGGCGGAACGCTTCCGCGATTACCTGGCGACCGTGCCAAATGTGAGAGTGCTGCTGTGGCTCGTGCCGCTGGCAGCGGCCGGTTCGGCGGTGTGGTTGGTAGGATGGGCAGCACGCGGCAACTTTCCTCAGAAGCGGGTCGCGCTGGCGCTCGTTGCGTGGCTGGCGCTGCCCGTGCTGGCGTTCACGTGGGAATGGACCGAGGTCGCGCAGCACTACATCATCCCGCTGATGCCCGCCGCCTACGCACTGGCCGGGATCGGCGTCGCGGCGCTGCTGGACGTGTTACGCTCACGCGCGCTAAAGGGGCTACTGCTCGGCGTGGTGGTGGCAATTGCGGCGCTTCAGGTATATCTCCTGGTCGCGCTGCTGCGGTTTGTGGACGCGCACGCTACGCCGGGCGGATTCGGCACGCCGCTCGGCGACTTGCTGGACATCCGCGCCGCCGCGATTGAGAACGATCCGGCCGATGCGATTGTGATCAGCGCAGGCGAGGTCGCACCGTACGACGAGGAACCGGCGGTATGGAGCGTCCTGCTCGATCCGGTGCCAAGCGTGCGCTTTGTGGATGGGCGGCGAACGGCGGTCGTGCCGGATCATCCGGCGGTCGAGGTGATCGTCGCGCAGCCCGATTTGCGCGTGTGCGAGGCGCATCCGTGCGAGGGAGCGCAGACGATCGGCCGCATCTACGAACCGCGCCCCGGTGGACCGCGCTACGTGGTCCGTGAAGCCTCATCCGATCCGTGGGCGGAACAGATCACCCCGCTCGAGCCAGTGCGCTTCGCAAACGGCGCGCTGCTGACAGGCTACGCCATCCGGCCGGGCGAAGTCCTGCTCCAATATCGGCTGCCCGGTCCTGTGGCGCAAGATGCTCAGGCGTTCGTGCACGCGCTGGATGCGGAAGGGAACCGCGTCGTGCAGCACGACCGCCCCGGCTGGCCGGGCCGTTACTGGCGCGCGGGCGACACGCTCTATCTGTGGTTCGCGCTGGACGTGCTGGAGAATGCGGAGCGGCTGTCTGTGGGAATGTACACGATCGAGAACGGCGGCGTATATCGCAACGTCGAGGTGCTAGACGAGCGCGGCGTGTATCTGGCGCAAGCCGCCGAGATCCCGCTCTCAGCGGATTAACGTGCGGTCCATGTGCCAGGCGCGCCGGAGATGAAGATGAACGTCTGCCCCAGCCCGTCCATGCGGACCATCTCCCCGCGCTCGAACGGGAGCACCTGCGCGCTGCTCGGGTTTTCGGGGCTGGTCGCCCAACCGATCCGGTCGCGCACGGGTGGGTTTTCGCGCCACGCCTTGCCGAATCCCCGTTGCGGCTCCAGCAGACCTTCCGGCGGCTGGCTGCCGACGCTCTCCGGGTCAACCCCCTCGACAAACGTGTCGTTAAGCCGCTGATACGTCCCGTCGTTGAGCAGCGCATAAATCGACGGCTGCGGGATCGTCCCCAGCGACGACACCCACAGCATCCGCCCGTTCTGGTAATGCTGGAACGCGCCGCCCACCGGAACCGCCGCGCCTGCCAGCGGGCAGCCGAGCGCCTCTTGCAGCGCGGGGTCGCTCTGGTAGATTGCGCCAAGCGCATCCTGCGGGACGGTTTCGCATGCTATTTCCCCGGCCAGCACAGTATCGACCCCGCCACCCACCGGACCATATTGACCCGGCCCGCCGGGCGTGCCGGGCGTATCGGTCGTCGTCGGCGTGAAGGTCGGCGTCAGGGTGGCGGGCGCGGGCCGCGTGGGAGTCGGCGTGCGCGTGCTGAGGTCTGGCGTGGGGAGTAGCGCAGCGACCGTCAGAGTGGCGACAGGCGTCGGGCTGGGCGTTTCGGTTGCGACGATCGGCAGAAGCAGCGGGTCGTCCGTCGCCGTAACGAAGATCGGCTCCGACGTAGGCGGCGCGTCGCGCAGGCTCCCACAGCCAGAAACCAGCACCGCCAGCGCCAGCAACAGCCCAATCGTCCACACGCCTCTGCGGCCGGTCATCATGCCCCCTCGTCGTCGCCCTGCTGCGCAAGCCGCGCGCGGATCGTGCCGTTCTCATCTACCCAGGCGACCGCCATCTGCGGCGTGTTGTACGCATAGCCGATGCCGCCGTGACGGTCCACCACGACGATCCCGGCATAGCCACCGGTACGCTCGTGCAGCACGCGGATCGCATACTCCGCCGCTTCCTGCGCGCTCATGCCGCGCTCGCACGCATCCGTCGCGGTTTTCGCCAGCACCACGCGCATAATGCTCTCGCCGTGCCCGGTGGTTGCCGCCGCCCCGGCGCGGTTATCTGCGTAGGCGCCGCAACCGACCAACGGTGAATCGCCTACCCGCCCCGGCATCTTGAAATGCACGCCGCCAGTCGAGGTCGCCGCCGCAACGTTCCCCTGGCTGTCCAGCGCGACCGCGCCCACCGTGTCCATCGGGTTGGGCGAGAGACGGCCGGTCGGCTCGTAGCGCGCCTGCTGTTGAAGCCGCCGGAACCGCTCGACCTCGCGCGGGACGGTCAGCTCGGCCTGCGCGGCGAGGCGCATCCCTTTGAGTTCGGCGAAACGGCGCGCGCCCTCGCCAACAAGCATGCTGTGAACGGTGTCTTCCATCACCAGACGCGCCAGCTTGACCGGGTTGGTGATGCCGCGCACCGCCGCGACCGAGCCGAGCGCCAGCGTGCGCCCGTCCATGATGATTGCGTCTAGCTCGATCTCGCCGTCGCGGTTGAGCGCACTGCCCACCCCGGCGTTAAGCACTGGATTGTCTTCCATCAGCGCGACCGCTCGCTCGACCGCATCCAGCGCCGAACCGCCGCCAGACAGTATGGCCCATCCGGCCTCAGCGGCTGCGCGCACGCCCGCGATCCGCTCGGCGCTGCTTTCTTCTTCGATTTCCCAGGCGTCGCCGTGAAGGATGAGTGCAGGTTTCAAGTGATGATACGCTCCAAAATCAGCGATTAGCGGTTAGCAAAAACGTGGCTGAGAGAAATTCTGCGTTCGGTGTTGGGACAAAACAGACTGCCCATAGAAGTCTTTTAGTTGGATTCCTCTGATGGCGGGCGCAGCAAGCGGCCCCTACCCCATAGTCGCAGCTCAGGTTTTTAGCTGACTGCTAACCGCTAACAGCTAATCGCTCTAACAGCTAACCGCTAGTCTAGCAAAGCTCGCGTAAAAGGTGAAGCCGCGCGCAACGCACGCAAAAGGGGCGCGCCCCGTCGAACGCGCCCCGCAACTCCATAGCCATTAGCGTTTCGGCCCGAAGCGCGCTTCGAGCAGTTCCGCAATCGTCGGGTTGCCAAGTTCCTGAAGCTCGTAGCGCACGCGGCAGACCGGCTTGTCGATCGTGATCACGCGCGTCAGATCGATCGGCGTGGCGACCACGACCAGATCGGCAGGCGTCGCCTTGATGGTTGCTTCGAGGTCCGCCCGCTGTTTCGCGCCGTAGCCCATCGCCGGGAGCAGCGCGCCAGTCTGCGGATACTTGGCGAACGTCTCCGCGATGCTGCCGACCGCATACGGGCGCGGATCGATCAATTCTTTCGCGCCGAAACGCTGTGCCGCGATCACGCCCGCGCCGTAACCCATCTCACCATGCGTCAGCGTGGGACCGTCCTCGATGACCAGCACTCGCTTGCCGCGAATCTGCTCGGCGCCATCGACAAACGTGGGGGATGCCGCTTCGATCACGGTCGCGTTGGGGTTCAGGCGGCGGATGCTGTCGCGCACCTGCTGGACGCCTTCGGGCGGCGCGGTGTCGACCTTGTTAATCACGATCACATCGGCCATGCGGAAGTTCGCCTCGCCGGGGTGATAGGTCTGCTCGTGACCGGGCCGGTGCGGGTCCGCGACGACGATGTAGAGATCCGGCGCGAAGAACGGCAGGTCGTTATTGCCGCCGTCCCACAGCACGAAGTCCGCCTCTTGCTCCGCCTGCCGCAGAATCGCCTCGTAGTCCACGCCGGCGAAAACGACCACGCCACGGTCGAGATGTGGCTCGTATTCCTCGCGCTCCTCGATCGTCACGTCATGCTTGTCGAGATCGCTGTAATCCGCAAAACGCTGGACGGCTTGCTTGGCGAGGTCGCCATAGGGCATCGGGTGGCGCACCACGGCGACCGTGTACCCCAGCTTGCGCAGCACATCGCTGACCGTGCGGGTCGTCTGGCTTTTGCCAGAGCCGGTCCGCACCGCGCCAATGCCGATCACTGGCTTGGTGCTCTTGAGCATGGTGCGCTTGGGTCCGAGCAGCGTGAAGTCCGCGCCCGCAGCGAGCACCTGGCTGGCCTTGTGCATCACCGTCTCGTGCGAAACATCCGAATACGCGAACACCACCTCGTCCACGTCGCACTCGGCAATCAGCCGGTCCAGTTCTGCTTCCTCGTAGATCGGGATACCGTCAGGATAGAGGCGCCCCGCCAGCTCGGGGGGATAGGTCCGCCCCTCGATGTCGGGGATCTGCGTCGCCGTGAACGCGACGACCTCATACGCCTCGTTATCGCGATAGGTCAGGTTGAAGTTATGGAAGTCGCGTCCGGCGGCTCCCATAATCAGGACACGGGTCTTCGCCATCGTAAAAGTTCTCCTGAATAAATGATGAGTTGAAACATTCTCTTAGCGCCGCGCGCGGCGATCGGTGCGGAGCGCGGCGGGATACGCGATCATCGCCAGGCCAATGCTGAGCAGATACAGCACGAGCAGCGGCGCGATCACCAATAACATATTGAACGGGTCCACCGTCGGCGTGATCATCGCGGCGGCAATACAGATCAGCACGACCGCCAGCCGCCAGTTGCGGAGCAACGGCTGCGGCCCGACAATCCCCAGGCGCGCCAACACAAACACGACCACCGGCATCTCGAACGCCACACCGATCCAGAACAGCAGCGACGTCAGGAAGGCGATGTAGCGCTCGGCCGTCCACTGCGCCCTGAAGATCTCGGACTCGAAGTCCTGCAAGAACCCTAGCGCCGCGGGAATCATGATAAACCACGCGAACGCCACGCCGATCAGAAAGAGCGCCGTCGTCGCAGGCAGCGCGAGGTAGATCCAGCGCTTCTCCTTGCGGTTTAGGCCCGGCGCGATAAACAGGAACAGTTGCAGCGTGATGTACGGGATCGCGAGGATCGCCCCGGCCAGCAGCGCCACGCGGAAGTACATCACGACGCTTTCCGTCGGCCCCAGAACCTGCAGTTCCTCGCCATAGGGGCGGATCAGATAGCGCAGAATCTCGCCGGTGAAGAAAGCCGACGCCAGCACGCCGATTACCAGCGCGATAATCGACCGGAACAGCCTGCGGCGAAGCTCATTGAGATGCTCGAACAGGGTCAGCGGCGTGTCGTCGGCGTCGTCGCGCAGGGCGCGCCAGGCATCATATCGCTGAGGAACGGATGTGGCCTGTTGATCACGAGGGACGGGGTGATTGGGCATTGACGTGAATGCTTGCTTTCTACTGGTTATCGCGCTCGGCCGAGTTCAGCAGCACGGCAGCAAGATCTGGCTCGTGCGTGGCGAGCGACCCGAGAACGCCGTTGACGAAACGCGCGGTCGCTTCCGCGCCGTACATCTTCGCCAGCTCGACGGCCTCGTTAATGACGACTTTTACTGGCGTTTCGCGTTCAAATGCTAGTTCGTACACCGCCATCCGCAGGATGTTGCGGTCCACCACCGCCAGCAGCTCCAGCGAGCGTTCCGGCGTATAGCGGCGGATGAGGGTATCCAGCGCCTCACGGTGCTGCAGCACGCCGTCCACCAGGCGCGTCACAAGCTGGCGCGTCTCCAGGCGAGCGCCCTCAGCTTCCAGGCGCGTGCTGACAACCTCGTCGCGAGAATGCTTGGTGCTGTCTAGCTCATATAAAATTTGCAGCGCCAGACTGCGCGCAAGATGACGGTAATCCGTGATCGGCACGTTACGCTAACCTAGCCGCAGAACCGAGGCGTTACGCCTCGGAGTCTCTCTGCAATCCAAAATCGACATCCTCAACATGCACGTTGACCGACTCGACCTTCATACTCAACAATTCGCGGATCGAGCGGGTCACGGCTTTCTGCACAGAAACGCACATCTCGCGCAGATTCACGGTCGGGTCGGCCACAACGTAGAGATGTGCGGTGACAGTCCCGTTATCGACGGCGATTCGCACGCCATTGGCCGCGGGCGTCCGCCGAAAGAGCCGGTCGACCCCGCCGGGCGTTCCCCCCATCCGCAGCACCCCCGGCACGCTGAGCGTCGCCTTCCGCGCGATCGTCAGCAGCACGCCGGGCGCCAGCGTCACCGTGTCATTCGGGTGGCGCGGATTGACCTCGTCTTTCACCGCTTTCATGCCGATGGCCCTTTCTCGCCTGCTCGCCGATCAGTACATCACCAGCCCGCCGTCGACCGCCAGCACGTGTCCTGTGATATACGACGCCCCATCGCTCGCCAGGAACGCAACCGCGTGGCTGACATCCTCGACCGTGCCCCAACGCCCCATCGGGATGTTCGCGACCAGCGTGTCGAGAACGTCTTGCGGCAGATTCTCGGTCAGCTTGGTCTTGATGAAGCCCGGCGCCACGGCGTTGACCGTGATATTGCGCGAGGCGACTTCCCGCGCCAGCGCGCGCGTCATGCCGATCAGCCCGGCCTTGCTGGCGCTGTAATTGGTCTGGCCCGCCTGCCCGGCAATCCCGCTCACGCTCGACATATTGATGATCCGTCCGTAGCGCTTGCGCATCATCGAGCGCAACACCGCCTTCGAGCACAGCCACGCGCTTTTCAGGTTCACGCGCATGATCAGGTCGAATTCTTCTTCTGGCATCCGCACCATTAGATTATCGCGCGTGGTGCCCGCGTTATTTACCAGAATATCGACTTTTCCGAAGCGTTCGACCACCTGCCCGACTAACGCCTCGACCTGCGCGGCGTCGCTCACGTCCGCCGTGATCGCCAGCCCGTCCCCGCCGAGCGCGCGAATTTCCTCGAGCGTGTCCGGCGCGCAGCACCCGCTCAGGTCATTCGTGACGACGATCGCACCGCGCCTTGCCAATTCGAGCGCTACCTCGCGCCCGATGCCCTGCCCGCTGCCAGTCACAATCGCGACACGATCGGTCAAGTCTGCCATGAAGCCTGCTCCTTGTCGGCTGGATGGCCGCCCCTCGCGGCCCGCGGCGCGTCAGTGGGTTCTGAACAGTTCTATGATAGCGGGGCGGCAAGCGGTGTCAAGTATACGCCGGGCAACCGCGCCCTTGCTGTTGACAGCAAAATGCGTCGTGGTATATCCTTCAATGCGCCGCGAGCGTTGCGGCCTGTGGACACCTGCTCTACTCCCTGACGGGTTCCTGCATGACCACCGACACACCCGACTCCGACTCTTCGCCCATCATCATTCGCCCCATCGCCGTGGACGATGCCGATGCGCTCAATATCACCTGCTGGGCGGACCTTCCGCGCGATGTGGTCGTCGATCTGCTGCGCCGCGCGCAGAAAGTTGCAGACCGGCGGCGGGGCCTCGCGGTGACCGCGCTCTGGCGCGACCAGCCGTGCGCTTTCGCCATGCTGACGTTGTGGTCGCGTTGCGCGGAGATCAGCGATCTAATCGTCAGCGAGCCGCTGCGCGGGCGCAGAATCGGCACGGCGCTGATCGAGTATCTCAGCACGGCGGCGCGCGATCTGGGCGCGACCGTGCTGGAAATCGGCGCGGCGCTCTCCAACCCGCGCGCGATCGCGCTTTACCGGCGGCTCGGATTCCGCGACGGGCGCGTGATCACGGTCGAGCTTGGTAACGGGCCGGAGCCGGTGCTTTACCTCTACCGCCCCATCTCCTGATTACCGGATTCCGCTAAGCTCGCCTCGGTACAGCGCGCGCACGTTCGGGTCTTCGGGGTCCGGATAGCCGTGACGGTCGATCAGGATCCCCAGCGAGAATTCCGGCATTGCGCGCGTGCGGAGCAGCAATTCCAGCAAGACGACATCAATCACCAATAACAGCCGCCCGAAGTGGCTGTACTGGCCGCGCAGCGCAGTAAACAGCGTGGCGAAGATGCGCTCGCGTAGCTCGGCGTCGAGCACGCCACTCCCCGGCCAGCCAACCATCCAGTCGTGCTGGTACGAGCCGATGGCGAGCACTTCGGAGCGTAGCTGCACAAGCTGGTGAATCGCTGCCTTGCGTGCTACAGCGTCTTCCAGGCGGCTGGTGTCCCAGAAGGGGACGTTGCTAAGCGAGTGGTAGACCGAGCCCGGCTCGGCGGTGCGAACGATCCGCCCCAGGCTGCGGCGCTCGAACCCGATCGCACGGGCAAGGGCGCGCGCACATTCCTGGTAATAGCGCACGAGATGTGGCTGCGAGGCATGCCGGTCGATGCGCCATACTAGCGAGAGATAGTCGCCAAAGTCGAGCGGAAGCTGCGGCGGGTTCGTTGGGCTGTAGTGCGAAGTAAGCTGGCTGATGCGCGCCTGATCACCCGCGTTCATAACACTCGTTTTTCCCATCCCCGAGAACATACGCGCCGCCCACTATAACTCCCCCGGCACTACGTCTCAGTATAGCAGCGACAGAACCCTGAAGCGAAAATTGCCACAGAATAGCGAAAGAATAGCGGCGAATCAAAGCGCAACGGGAAGGCTTGAGCGGCTGCTAGCAGTCGTCCTCTGTGTGGTTGGTTGCTGCTTCCTCGCTGTGCTTCTGCTCGTTGAGCTTACCGATACCGCCCGCGCGCGATGTTGATCATATCGGCCAGCATGCCGTAGGCGGTCGTCGTGGGATCGGTGTCCCCTTCGACAATCGTCAGGCTGTGCAGCGTGTCGGTCACAATCGTCACCGCGCTGCTGGTCCGATCTACCTGGGCAAGCGGATCGCTGAGCGGCAGCCGCGTCGGCCAGACGCTCGCTTTGACTGTATCGCCCTCGCGGACCGCTTCGCACAGCAGCTTGATCCGCTGCTGGTCTGCCAGCGCCGCCTGGGTTTCTTCCGGCGTGATGCCAACAATCCCGGTGCGGTCCACATCCGAGGGACGCAGGTCTGCGCCCATCATCACGTTCGCCAGCACCACGATCTTGACCGCCGCATCCCACCCTTCGAGGTCGTTGCTGGGGTCGGTTTCCGCTAGCCCCCGGCGCTGCATCTCCGCGACAGCCTCGTCAAACGGAGTGCCCTGCTCCATCGCGCCGAGGATGTAGTTCGTCGTGCTGTTGAGGATGCCGCGCACGCGCTGCACGGTCGAGCCGACCAGCCCTTCGCGCGCGACGGCCAGCACGGGCGCCCCGTCCATCACCGTACTCTCGAAAAACAGCCCGACACCCTTCTCTTCGGCCAGGGCGCGAAGCTCCCGATACGCAAACGCGATCGGCCCCTTATTCGCGGTGACAACATGCCGTCCGGCAGTCAGCGCCGCGCGGACGAAGTCGGTCGCGGGCTGGCCGGTCTGCGGGTTGAGCACCGTTGCTTCCATCACCAGGTCCGCTGGACACTGGCGGATGAAGTCGAGCGTGTCGGTCAGCGGGTCGCCCCGGTGCATGCGATCAATCGGCTCGCCCAGGCTGACGATTCGCAGCGCGTCAGACAGGTCCAGCCCGGCCGGGTTGATCGCCATCCCGCGCGAGCGCGTCGCAATACCGGTTACGCGAAAGGTGAGGCCGTACTCATCGCGCAGGGTCGCTTCCTTGCGAAGCAGAAGCTCCGCCAGCGCCCGCATCACGTTGCCAAACCCAAGAAATGCCAGATCGAAATGCATGTCGCGCCCCTTTTCGGTGCTGCCATTTCACCGCGCAAGTGCCGGTCGTATTATACTCAACTTCCCCCTGAGAGTGACCACCTCAATTATTGGCATAACTATCTTCTATATGCTAACATCACGCCTGATTGCTTCTCTCATCAAGAGCGGTCGAGGGACCGGCCCTATGACACCGCGGCAACCGTTCGACAGCATCTGGCTGGCGAAGGCGGTGCCAATTCCGGCAGAGTTTCTCTGAGAGATGAGGGGCCACAGAACTATTCCGTCTTGTGATGCCCCGTGCTGATTTCGCGGGCATTTTCTTTGTCCGGGCCCTGACGCCTGGCGCCACTCCACCCGGCAGAAACGGAAGCGATACCTCATGACATCTGAACTCCCCTTCACCAACCGACGCTATCTCGACGCCATCGAAGAACGAGTGCTGATCTATGATGGCGCGATGGGCACCAGCATCCAGGCGCTCAACCTGACCGCTGAGGACTTCGGCGGCGAGCGCACCAACGGCTGCAACGACTACCTCGTCATCACCCGGCCAGACGTGATCCGCGCGATCCACGCGTCGTTTCTCGAGGTAGGCAGCGAAGTCATCGAAACCGACACGTTCCGCTCCAACCGGCTGACGCTGGCCGAATACGGCTTGCAGGACCGGGTTCACGAAATCAACCTCGCGGCGGCGCGGCTGGCGCGCGAGGTCGCGGACGAATTCGAAGCGCAGACCGGCATCGAGCGATTTGTCGCAGGCAGCATGGGGCCGTCCGGCAAGCTGCCTAGCTCTGACGATCCGGACCTCAGCAACATTACGTTTGACGAGCTGGCGGACATCTTCGCGGAGCAGGCACGCGGGCTGGTCGAAGGCGGTGTCGACGTGTTGCTTCTCGAAACCAGCCAGGACATCCTCGAAGTCCGCGCGGCGGTCGCGGGGATCTGGCGCTATTTTGAGCAGGAAGGCGTGCGAATCCCCTTGCAGGTCCAGATCACGCTCGACACCAGCGGGCGGATGCTGTTCGGAACCGAGATCGGCGCTGCACTGACCACGCTCGAAGCCCTGCCGATCGACGTGCTGGGGCTGAACTGCTCGACCGGGCCGGAGCACATGGCCGGGCCGGTGAAATACCTGACCGAGCACAGCACGCGCCCGATCAGCGTCCTGCCGAACGCCGGGCTGCCGATCAACGTCGACGGCGAGGCGGTCTACCCCATGAAGCCGGACCCGTTCGCGGAACTCCTGAGCGAGTTCGTCGACTGGGGCGTGAACGTGGTCGGCGGGTGCTGCGGGACCACGCCGGAACATCTCGCGCGGCTGATCGAGCGGGTCAAGGGCACGCCGGACTGCATCCGCGCGCCGCTCGATCGCAAGCCGGAAACCGAGCCCGCCGCATCGAGCGGGATGCGCGCTATGGCGCTCAAGCAGTCCCCACCGCCCACCCTCATCGGCGAGCGGGTCAACAGCCAGGGCAGCCGCAAGATCAAGCGCCTGCTGCTCGAAGAAGACTATGACGGCATTCTCGACATCGCGCGGCAGCAGGTCGAGTCGGGTGCGCACATCCTCGACGTCTGCGTGGCGCTGACCGAGCGCGCCGACGAAGCCGAGCAGATGCGCCAGGTCGTCAAGAAGCTGTCGATGGGCGTGGACGTCCCGCTGATGATCGACAGCACCGAGGCGGACGTGATCGAAGCCGCGCTCAAGGTTTACCCCGGCCGCGCGATCATCAACAGCATCAACCTCGAAAACGGGCGCGAGCGCATCGACGCGGTGGTGCCGCTGGCGGTCGAGCATGGCGCGGCGGTCGTCGCGCTGACCATCGACCAGCAGGGCATGGCGAAGACCGCCGATCGCAAGGTCGAGGTCGCGCGCGCGATCTACGAGATCGTGGTCAACGAGTACGGGCTGGAACCGGGCGATCTGATCTTCGACGCGCTCACCTTCACCCTGGCGACTGGCGATCCCGAAATGGCGCAGAGCGGGATCGAAACGCTCGAGGGCATCCGCCGCATCAAGAAAGAACTGCCAGGCGTGCTGACCTCGCTCGGCGTGAGCAACGTCAGCTTTGGGCTGAGCCCCGCCGCGCGCGCCGTGCTGAACAGCGTCTTCCTGTACCACGCGGTCGAGCACGGGCTGGATATGGCGATCGTCAACCCGGCGCACATCACGCCCTACGCCGAGATCCCCGAGGACCAGCGCAAGCTGGCGAATGCGTTGATCTTCAACGAGCATCCGAACGCGCTGGCGGAGTTCATCGAATACTTCGAGCAGAACGAGGTCGCGGTCGGTGGCGCTGAGCAGGTCGATCCCACTGCCGACATGACCGCCGAAGAGGCGCTGCACTGGCAGATCGTCCACCGCAAGAAGGACGGCGTCGAGGCGCTGATCGACGCGTGCCTGACGCGGCAGGATGCGGTCGGCGTGTTGAATAACGTCCTGCTCCCCGCGATGAAAGAGGTCGGTGACAAGTTCGGCGCAGGCGAGCTGATCCTGCCGTTCGTGCTGCAAAGCGCCGAGGTGATGAAAAAGGCCGTCGCCTACCTTGAGAACTTCCTCGAACGCAAGGAAGGGACCACGAAGGGCACGGTCGTCCTGGCGACCGTCTATGGCGACGTGCACGACATCGGCAAGAACCTCGTCCGCACGATCCTGAGCAACAACGGCTACACCGTGCACGACCTGGGCAAGCAGGTTCCCGCCAACACGATCATCGAGGCGGCTCAGCAGTACAGCGCGGATGCCATTGGGCTGAGCGCGCTGCTCGTCAGCACGTCGAAGCAGATGCCGCTGATCGTCAACGAGCTAGCGCGGCGCGGCCTGAATTACCCGGTGATCATCGGCGGCGCGGCGATCAATCGCTCGTTCGGGCGGCGGATCCTGTTCCTGGAAGACACGGGCGATCCGTACGCGCCGGGCGTGTTCTACTGTAAGGACGCGTTCGAAGGGCTGGAAGTCATGGACCAGCTCACCGACCCGAACAAGCGCAGGGAGCTTCTGGCGCGCATCGAGCGTGAGGCCCGTGCGGAGCTAAACCGCCCCACCCCGGTCGTGCGCCAGCGCTCGCGCGAGGATCGCCCCGCGACCGTGGCGCCCGCGCCGGACATCCCGACGCCGCCATTCTGGGGCGTTCGGGCGGTGCTCGACATCCCGCTCGAAGCAGTCTTCCCGCACATCAACCGCCCCGAGCTGTTCCGCCTGAACTGGGGCGCGCGCAATGCCCATGGCGAGGAATGGCACAAGCTCCAGGCCGAATACGAGGCACGGCTTCAACGCATGAAGGAGCAGGCGATTGAGGAAGGCACGCTCACGCCGCGCGCGGTCTACGGCTACTTCCCGGCGCAGTCGGACGGCAACGATCTGATCCTGTACGATCCGGAGCGGTACGCCGAGAGTGGCGAGCGTATCGAGATCGCCCGTTTCAATTTCCCGCGCCAGCCTTACGGCGAATACCTGTGCATTGCGGATTACTTCGCGCCGGTCGATGGCGACAAGGTGGACGTCTGTGCGCTGCAAGTCGTGACGGTCGGCATGCGCGCCACCGAAAAGTTCGACGAGCTGCAGGCGGCCAACGAGTACACCGAGGCGTACTTCTTCCACGGCATGGCCGTCCAGACCGCCGAGGCGACCGCCACCTACATGAACCGCTACATCAATCGCGAGTTGGGCTTACCCGTCGAGCGCGGAAAGCGGTATAGTTGGGGCTATCCGGCGTGCCCGGATCTGAGCGATCATGAGACAGTCTTTCGCCTGCTGCCGGCCGAGGAAAAGCTCGGGATGACGCTCACGCCCGCATACCAGCTTGTGCCTGAGCAATCGACCGCGGCAATCGTGGTGCATCACCCGGATGCGAAGTACTACAGCGTCGGCGTGTCGCGCGCCGAGCAGCTCGCCGACGCCTAACAAGGGCTGGTATCCGTATGCCACCTATCCCGTTTCGAGAGCGGCTTGTGCAGGGCGTCATGCTGCTGGATGGCGCGATGGGCACGATGCTGCACGCGCGCGAGAACCTGCCGATCGACACGTGCTTTGACCTGCTCAACCTGACCGATCCCGGCGCGGTTGAGAGCGTCCACGCGCTGTATCTTGAGGCGGGCGCCGAAATACTCGAAACCAACACATTCAGCGCCAACATCGTCAAGCTCTCGGCGTGCGATTTGCAGGACGAGTGCGCCGCGATCAACCGGGCGGGCGTCGAGATCGCCCGGCGCGCGGTCGAGGCGTCTGGCCGTGACGACGTCTACGTTGCGGGATCGGTCGGCCCGTTGGGCAAGCGGCTGGCGCCGTTTGGCCGCATCACGCCCGAAGAAGCTGAACACGCCTTCGCGATCCAGACCGGCGCGCTGATCGAAGCGGGCGCAGACCTGCTGCTGTTCGAGACGTTCACCGATGTGAACGAGATCGCGCTGGCGGTCCAGGCGGCGCGATCCATCCGGCCAGATATCCCGATCGTCGCGCAGGTCACTTTCAATCGGGACGACCGCACCGCGCTCGGCGATTCCCCGGCGCAGGTCGCGCGGGCTTTGGCCGACCTGAACGTAGACGTGATCGGCGTCAACTGCAGCGGCGGCCCCGCGCAGCTTTTGCGCATCCTGCAACACATGCACCACGCCGCGCCCGACTCCCCGCTCTCCGTCGTGCCGAACGCGGGCTGGCCGGAGATGGTTCACGGCCGCGTGATGTACCCCGCCACACCCGACTATTTTGGCGACTACGCGCTAGCGTTCAAGGAAGCCGGAGCGTGCCTGATCGGCGGGTGCTGCGGCACGACGCCGGAGCACATCCAGGCGATGCGCCGCGCCCTCGACGACCCAGCCCGCCACGCGCCGTCCCTGCTGACCGTGCGCGATCGGGTGGAGCAGGCGCTCGAAGAGACGCCGGAGCAGCCGACCGCGCTGGCACGCAAGCTGGCCGCCGGGGAGTTCGTCGTCACAGTCGAGATGCCGCCGCCGCGCAGCTTTTCCGCGCAGAAGGTAATCGCCTCAGCCGAGATGCTGCGCGATTCTGGGGTGGACTTCATCAACGTCTCCGACAGCCCGATGGCCCGCATGCGGATGAGCCCGTGGGCGGTCTGCCACCTGATCCAGCAAAATGTCGGCATCGAGACAGTGCTGCACTTCCCGACGCGCGGACGCAACCTGCTGCGCGTGCAGGGCGACCTGCTTGCCGCGCACGCGCTGAACGTGCGGAACGTGTTTGTCGTGATGGGCGACCCGACCGTCATCGGCGACTATCCCGACTCGTTCGACACGCACGACATCGCCCCATCTGCCCTGATCGAGCTGATCAAGCATAGCCTCAACAAAGGAGTGGATCAGGCGGGCGGCTCGATCGGCGTGCCGACGACGTTCCTGGTCGGCTGCGCGCTGAACATCAACGCCCGCGCGCTGGACCGCGAAGTCAAGCTGCTGCACAAAAAGATAGAGGCGGGCGCGGACTTCGCTCTGACGCAGCCAGTGTTCGACCCGGCCGTGATCGAGCGCTTCCACGACGCCTATGCCGCGCAGTTCGGCCCGCTGACACTCCCCCTGCTGGCCGGAATCCTGCCACTCTTCGGCGCGCGGCACGCTGCGTTTCTGCACAACGAAGTTCCCGGCATCGAGATCCCGCAGTCCCTGCGCCAGCGGATCGAGGCGGCAGGCGAGACGGCGCCGCAGGAAGGTGTGCTGATCGCTCAGGAGTTGCTCCACGCGGTCAAACCGCTGGCACAGGGTGTATATTTGATGCCGGCGTTTGGTCGTTACGATCTGGCTGCTGCGGTGATCGACAGCCTCGGGCGGTCGCGCGCCACCACTGATCTGCACCCCGCCGACGCGCGATCGTAGGGCGAACGGCGACTTTCCACCCGCCCGCTAGCATACAATGTCGCCGGAAATTCGCAACGCTTGTTATAACTCTATCGTACAGAGTGGTAGTCTACTCTGTCTGCGTCAAACTGGGAGACGGCGTTCATGCGGCACCTTACTCGTGTGGTCGCGCTGGCAGTAGCGATCGCAGCGCTGGCAGCTATTCTCGGAGCATGCAACGGTAACGGAGAAAACGACGATCCCACCGCGTTGCCATCGCCGCGCACGCTGCTTGACGACGCCACGAACCAGATTTCGTCTGCCAGCTCATTCACGATTGAGATCTCCGTGAGCGGGATGCCGGTTCGCATTCAGGTGGGCGATATTGCGCTGCCTGAGGAAATCCCGCTCATCTTCGAATACGCGCGTGGGACGTTCGTCGCGCCCGACCGCTTGCAGGCCGCGATCGATATCCGCGTCGGTGATGCGGTTGCCCGCACCGAGCTGATCGCGCTGGGGCCGGACCAGTACATGCGCAGCGACCTGCTCACCCAGGGTAGTTGGGTCGCGGAACAGGTGATCAGCGGGTTCTCGCCCGCCGACCTGATGGCGCCAGAGACAGGCATCCCGAGCGCGCTGGCGAAGGTTCAGAACCTTGAGATGGTCGAGCGCACCGATCTGGACGGCGTGCCGGTGTATCACCTGACCGGGACGATTGACGCCGCAGACATGCACTCGCTGACGTTTGGACTGATGGGCGCGCGCGTCGGTGCGATGCAGATTGATCTCTACGTGCTGACTGAGGGGCACTGGCTGGAGCAGATCGTCATGCAAGAGCCGTTGCCGGAAGAAAGCACCGAAGAGGGCGACGAGCCGACCCGCTGGACGATCAGCGTGCTCGACTATAACCAGGACGTCACCATCGAAGCGCCCGCCCCGACGAGCGAGCAGGCCCAGCCATGAGTTCGCGCAGTGAAACCGAGAGCCAGACGCATTCCCCCTGGCTTATCCTTCTGATCGTCAGCTTGCCGGTGTTTATCGGCGCGCTGGACCTGACGATCATCTCGGCGGTGCTGCCAGAGGTTATCCTCAGCCTCAACCTGCCGATCAAGGAATATCTCGACCAGGCATCGTGGGCGGTCAGCGGCTATCTGCTGGCCTACGCGATCAGCATGACGTTCACCGGCCGCCTGTCCGACCTGGTCGGGCGCCGCACGGTGTACATCACCTGCCTGGTGATCTTCATGGTCGGCTCGTACCTCGTCACCTCCTACGACAGCACGCTCCTCAACGGCTGGATCGCGCGCTTCTACAATCAGGTGCTTGGAGAGCGTCCGCCGCGCCTGGAAGAACGCCACCTGTACCTTGTGATCTTCGGTCGCGTGGTGCAGGCGTTCGGCGCGGGCGCGATGGTCCCGGTGACGCTGGCGCTCGTCGGGGATATGTTCCCCGCAGCGAAACGCGCCAAGCCGCTCGGCGTGATCGGCGCGGTCGACACGCTCGGCTGGGTGCTGGGGCACCTGTACGGTGGCGTGATGGTGCGCACTTTCGGCTATTACGGCGACCGGATCGTCGAGGCGGCGCGGGACATCGGCCTGCGCATCAGCCCGCCCAACTGGGAAACGCTGTTTCTGCTGAACATCCCCATCAGCCTGATCGCGCTGATCGGCGCGTGGTGGGTGCTGAAGGGCGTCCCCCAGCGGCGCACCACTGGCCGGTTCGACTACGTCGGCACGCTGCTGATCGCGCTGGCACTGGTCGGGCTGAACGTCGGCCTGGGGACCAGCCCGGAAGCCGCCGTCACCGCTACCGACTTCAACGAGCTTGAACAGGCGGGTACCGGGCTCAATGTGCTCTTTCTGGTGTTCGGCGCGATCGCGTTCCTGCTGTTCCTGTGGGTGGAGTGGCGCGTCAGGCATCCGCTGATCCGGTTGGGCATGTTCAACAGCCGGAACTTCTCGGCTGCCTCATTCACAAACCTGCTCGTCGGCTACTGTCTGGCGATCGGGCTGGTCAGCGCGCCGCTGCTGGTGAACTTCCGCGTGGACACGCCCACCAGTGACCAGATCCAAGAGGCCGCCCTGATCGCCGGGATTCTGCTCTCTGGGTTGACCGTCCCGATGGCGGTCGCCGCGATCCCCGGCGGCTGGCTGAGCGACCGCTACGGCTATCGCTGGCCCACGGCGAGCGGCCTGCTGCTGGCCGCGATTGGCTTCCTGTTGACCGGCACCATCTGGGACAACGACACCTCGTATTGGACGATGGGCGCGCACATGGTGGTGATCGGTGTCGGCCTCGGCCTGACGATCTCCCCGATCAGCACCGCCGCGCTGAACGACGTCCACGAAGACGAGCGCGGCATCGCAGCCGGGCTGATCCTGAACCTGCGCCTGGTCGGGATGACGCTCGCCATCTCGTCGCTGACGATCTACTCGCTCAGCCGGTTTGACGAGCTCGTCGCGCAATACCAGGGACAGCAGACAGGCGACATGGTGCAGACCGCAGTCGACGCGTCGCTGTCCGCCGCGATGAAAGTGATCAACGAGATGCAGTTGATCGGCGCGGCGATGGCCGTCGCAGCGTTTGCGATCGCCCTGCTCTTGCGCGGCGGGCGGACCACTGCACCCGCATCCCCGGAAATCGCGCCGCGAGCGTACCCGCAGCGCCCCGTGTCGGCGCGTCGCAGTTCAGACGATTAACCCGCGAGGCGCGGCACTGGCTGGCGTAGCGAGGCCGCGCCCCCTATAATTGCGCGTTAAAAACACCTGTTTCCACCGGATCGGACCGTCACATATGACTGAAACGCCGAAGATCCACGTTCTGGCGGCGGTTGCCCCCGCCGCGTTATCGCGTTACCGGCAGGCGCTGTCTCAAGACGACCAGATCAAGCTCAGTCTGGTGACCGAGCAGCAGGACGTCCGCGATTTCCTCAAGCAATCCCAACAGCGTGCCGACGTGCTGGTGCTGGACAGCGCGCTGTGCGACGCGTATCACCTGATCAACGAGTTACGCCATTCGTACCCGCGCCTGATGATCCTGCTGGTCGATGATCAGGCGGATTTCAGCACGCCGGGCCGCGCGGACGACGTGACCACGCACCCGTTTGAGAATGGCGATCTGCTGCGGCGGATCAAGCGGCTCGCGCAGGAGCGCCAGCTTGAAACGGTGCGCTCCGACATGTTCCCGCAGATTCGCACTGTGGCGAAGGAGCTACGCCGCGCCGGGTCGAGCCACAGCATGCAAACCCGCGTAACCGAAACGATCGCTGAGATGGGGTACGACTACGTCGCGTTCTACCGGCTGCTGCCACTCGAACCGCCGTCGTTGTCATTGGCGGCGCAGTCCGGACCGCCGCAGCTTACCGACAGAGCTCCCACATCCATCCCGCTGAACGGCACGCTGCTTGGCTGGGTAGCAGAGAGCGGCCAGAGCCGCGTCGTCGCGCCGGGGGACACGCCAAGCCACCTGTTCATCGAGCGCGGCTTTCTGGCGGCAGGCGCGTGCGTTGCTGTCGGCATCAGCCTGCGATTCGGCGTGCTGTTCGCGTGCCGCGCCGATCCGAACAGCATCACAGAGCAGCACGTCAAGCTGCTCGAACTGATCGGCGCGCAGCTTGCGCACGCTCTCGCCCGCGCGCAGGACTGACCGCCTCATTGCAGGATAGGGCTATGGCTCACGAGATTCAGATCGGAACCGCCCGCAGCCAACCCGGCGCGATCACATACGGGACGCTCGACGCCGTCCCCCTGCCAACCGGTGGGATGGACAGCTTCCCCATCGTGATCGCCCAGGGAAAGAACGGTTCGTCGCCGGTCCTCTGGGTGACCGGGAACATCCACGGCGCGGAGTTCGACGGGCTGGCGGCAATCCATCACCTGCTCACGCCGGAGCTGGTTGAGCAGCTCACCGGCACAGTGATCGCGGTGCCCACGCTCAACCCGGCGGGCCTGCGAACTGCCGAGCGTAGCCCCTACTACCTGCACGGCCGCGACCCGAACCGGCTTTTCCCCCCGATGGCCGGGACGGTCGACGAGAGCGACATGGCCTATCCGACCGCGCTCGAAACCGCCTACGCCCGCCTGTTTGAGCGGATCGCCGCCACCGCCGATTACCTGATCGATCTGCACGACTACGGCGCGATCTCCATCCCGTTCGCCATCCGCGACCCCGTCCTGTACCGCAACGGGCGCGAAAAAGCCCTCGCCCAGAAGCTACAGGACACCGTCGGCGAGATGCTTCAGGCGATGGGGCTGACAATCGTGCACGAGTACGTGTCGGAGCAGTATCTGAAGATGCAACTGCATCGCTCGGTGAGCGGCGCTGCGCTCAACACGGCGCGCATCCCTGCGATCACGGTGGAGCTTGGCGGGCAGCGTGTCGTCAACGTGACGCACGTCCGCGCCGCCGTTGCTGGCATCCGCAACGTGATGCGCTGGGCGAAGATGCTCCCCGGCTCGTACGAGCCGATCCGCGACGTGCCGGTGCTGGACCTCGGCTATCCGGTGCGGCGAATGCAACACCCGCGCGTCAAGCAGGCGTGCATCGTGCACCATCTCGTCCAGCCGGGCGAGCGCGTCCGGCGCGGGGATCCGGTCGCGCGGGCGGTGGACGTCTTCGGGCGGCCGATTGAGGGAAATGGCCTGCTCTATAGCGAGTTCGACGGGTTCGTGCTCGGCCTGTATTCGAGCCTCGCCTACTACCCGAATGATGGGGTGATGGGCCTGGCCGTGCGAGACGACGCCGGTGCGATCGTCTATCAAGTGGGGCGGTTCTGAAACGAAAAACAGCCGGGCGCGCGATTCGCTTCCGGCTGCTTTTGGCTATATTTCGCTGTTCTTCGCTGCCCTTTGCTACCCTGAGCTTTCCTTCGCGTTCGCCAGTCGCTCAGCGTACTGCGCCTTGTAGTATTCCAGGTATTCGCCGGTCTTGATCTTGCGCCACCACCACTCGTTCTGGCGATACCATTCGACCGTCTGGCGCATCGCGTCCTCGAAGGTGTGCTTAGGCTCCCACCCCAGCTCGCGGCGGATCTTGTCGTTGGTCAGCGCATAGCGCCGGTCATGCCCGGGACGATCCTCCACATAGCGGATCAGGCTCTCCGGCTTGCCGAGCGCGTCGAGAATAAAGCGCGTCACCTCGATGTTGTGGAGCTCGTGCTCCCCACCGACGTTGTAGATTTCGCCCGGCGCGCCCCGCTCCAACACGATCTCGATCGCGTCGGCGTGATCGTCCACATACAGCCAGTCACGCACCTGCATCCCGTCGCCATACAGCGGCAGAGGACGGTCGTCGATCGCCTCGGTGATGAAGAACGGCGCGATCTTCTCAGGATACTGGTACGGGCCAAAGGTGTTGCTGCCGCGCGTGACAGTCGTGTGCAGGCCATAGGTGACGTGATAGGCGCGGAGCATCATCTCGCCACTCGCCTTGCTGGCTGCATAGGGGCTGTTCGGCAACAGAGGATCGCCTTCGCGGAAAAAACCTTCGTCAATCGAGCCGTACACCTCATCCGTGCTGACCAAATGCACGCGCGGGATACCAAGCTGTCGCGCGACGTCCAGCAGGACGTACACGCCGACAATATCCGTTTTGATGAACGCATCCGGCTCTAGAATCGAGCGGTCGACATGCGATTCGGCGGCGAAGTTGACAATCGCGTCGATCGCGTACTGCTTGCAGACCCGTTCCACCGCCGCGCGGTCGGCAATATCACCGCGCTCGAAAGCGTAGTTCGGCGCGTCCTTTACCGGCAGCAGGTTGTCGAGGTTGCCCGCATATGTCAGCTTGTCGAACACAACCAGCCTGTATTCCGGATGCTTCGCTACCATTCGCCGCACGAATGCGCTGCCGATAAAGCCTGCCCCACCGGCCACCAGGATGTTTTTCATAATCGCTCCCTCAATTCCGCGCGGGCGACAAAACGAAACGCTCTATCGCCAGCGCAACGCCGTCTTCGTCGTTGCTCGTCGTCACGAAATCCGCTGCGTCTCGAATGTACGCCGGGGAATTGCTCATTGCCACGCCGATCCCGCCCATCTTGATCATCGCCAGATCGTTGGAGTTGTCGCCGAAGGTCATTGTCTCGTCCGCTTCGATGCCTGCATGGTCGAGGATGTGGCGCAGCGCGGTCGCCTTGGAGACGCCCTGCGGCAGCAACTCGACCACTTCCGGCAGACCAGAGCGGATCACCTGCCCGCGCCCGGCAAAGCGCGCTTCGAGCAGCTTCTGGAAGGCGCTGACCTTCGCAAGATCCTGGTTCATCAGGATGATTTTGTGCGGGTGATAGCCGTCGCGCAGAGCTGGGGCGAGATCGGGCAGGACCTCCGGCGGCGGCTCGTGATGTTCGACCAGCACGTCGACGTTCTCATCCCACACTGGCACCAGCAACCCGCCCGCGACGTAGATCACAGGCGTCATGCCGTGTTCGGCGGCGAAATGCACCGCTTCGACCGCCAGATCCGGCGGGATCGGGTCTTCGTAAAGCACGGTGCCGTCGATATCGTGGACGCTCGTCCCGTTCCCGCAGATCACCGGCAGTTGGATGTCGAAGCGCTCGATCAGTGCAGTGGTCGAGGGAAACGTCTTGCCGGTCGCCACGGTGAACGCGACGCCCTGCGCCTGCGCCGCGCGGATCGCCGCCTCGGTGCGCGGCGACACTTCATGTGCCGAATTGAGCAGCGTCCCGTCAAGATCGGTCACGATCAGGCGGATCGGTTTGCGAGGCATATCCGTCATAGGGCAGCCCGCTAGATCAACTCCAGGCGACTGTGATCGCCGAGATGCAGCTTGATCGTCTTGGGGCGCGCCGCGCTGATACCGACTTGCGCGTGCCGTCCGATCAGGCTGTCTTGCAGACGCGTGGGGATGTTGCAAATCGAACTGTGTTCCAGCACGATGCTGCGCTCGATCTCGCTATTCTCGACTACGACGTCGTGGTAAATGCTGGTGAACGGGCCGATGTAGCTGTTGATGATCTTCGTGTTTTCCCCGATGATCGCCGGGCCGCGCACCACGCTGTTCACGATCTGTGCGCCGCGCTCGATCGTCACGCGGCTGTCCACCTGGGAGCCGCTGTCGACATAGCCGTGCACGTGCGGCTTAAGCTCGTCCAGCACGTGGCTGTTGGCGGTCAGCATATCGTCGGGGCGCCCGGTGTCGATCCACCAGCCCTTGTGGATGTGCGGGTAGACCGTATAACCGTGGTCGATCAACCACTGGATCGCGTCGGTGATCTCCAGCTCCCCACGGAACGAGGGCTGAATCTCCTCGGTCGCCTGGAAGATGTGCTGGTCAAACATGTAGATCCCGACCAGCGCCAGGTTCGAAGGGGGCTGTTGCGGCTTTTCAATCAGCCGGGCGACGCGGCCGTCGGACGTCAGTTCGGCGACGCCGTACTGCTCAGGGCGGTGTACTCGCGTTAGGACGATCTGGCTGTTCCATTCCGGGTGGTTGGCGAAATCCGCGATCAATGGGCTGATGCCCCCCTGGATCACGTTATCGCCCAGGAACATGACGAAGCGCTCGTCGCCAATAAAATCGCGCGCGATCTTGACGGCGTGCGCTAGCCCGAGCGGGGCTTCCTGCGGGATGTACGTGATCTCGACGCCCCAGCGCGAGCCATTGCCCACCGCTTCCTGGATCTCCGCCGCCGTGTCCCCGGTGACCACGCCGATCTCGGTAATCCCCGCATCGCGGATCGCCTCAATCACGCGGAACAGGATCGGCTTGTTGGCGACCGGAATCAACTGCTTGGCGCGCGTGTACGTCAGCGGGTACAGCCGCGTTCCCTTACCACCGCTCAGCACTAAGCCCTTCAACGTGTCCTCTCCCTCGTCATTCAGCCGAATAATACGCGCCGACTGAGCTATCACGCGGAGCATCGAGCAGCACGGCGCCGATCAGCGGCACGGATATCCGCTCCAGCTCTTCTTTCGCGCGTGCGGTCTGATCCCGGCGCGAAACGCCCGCCCGCAGCACGAGCAGCAACCCGTCTGTCTTGAGCGCCAGCAGCGCGGCATCGGTCACCGCCAGCACCGGCGGCGCGTCGAAGATCACGTAATCGGCCTGCTCACGAAGCGCGGCGATGATCTCGTCCATCCGGCGCGAGCCGATCACATCCGCCGGATTGGGCGGCTGCGGTCCGCTCGTCAGGACGCTCAGATTCTCAAGCCCGGCGGCTTGCAGCGGTGGGCGATCCAGCGCCGAGGTTTCGAGCATCATCGTCGTCAGACCTTGCTTGTTCGGCAAAACCCAGATCGTATGCTGGCCCGGCTTGCGGAGATCGCAGTCCACCAGGATGGTGCGCTGCCCGCTCTGCGCCAGCGTCACAGCCAGATTCGCGGCGGCGGTGCTTTTTCCTTCGCCGGGCGCAGCGGACGACACGACCAGCGCGCGAATTGCGCGGTCCACGCTGGAAAACATTAGGTTTGTGCGGAGCGTCCGGTACGCTTCGGCGGCGGGAGAGCGCGGGTCAGACAGCGTAATCAGTTTCGGGTTGGGCATCGTTTTACCTCACGAGCGCGCATCGTCGGCAGGGATCGCGGCGAGCACCGGCAGTTCGAGGAAGCGCTCGACGTCCTCTTTGCGGCGCACCACGTTCGACTCAAGATACTCGAGCGCGAACACCACCCCGCCCCCAATCAGCAAGCCAAGCAGCCCACCGGCCAGCGTGTTGACGCTCGTGCGCGGCCGGTGCAGGCCGTACGTCGCCGGGTCGAGCACAATCGCTTCGATCCGATCCTGCCGGTCGAGCCCGCGATTCTCCTGATCGCGATATTCCTTGAGCAGCAGCCCAAGCTCGTACGCGATGCGCGACGCTAGCGGGCCGTCTTGCATGTCCACGTCGATCTGGACGGTAAGCTGCGTCGGGTCCGAGCTAATGGTCGAATAGCGCATCAGTTCGCCAGGCGTCATATCGAGATTGAGGCGATCAATCGCCGCCTGGGCCTGCTGCTCCGTGTCGAGGTAGACCACCCAGCTCCGCAGCAGGATGCGCAGCGTTTCGGTCAGCCCGAAGTCATTGCGCGCGGGCTGCATCAGCACGCGCTGCGTCGCACGGTAAACCGGCGTTTGCAGCTTGCTGAGCGCGAACGCCGCCCCGGCCGTGATGATCACCGCCAGCACGACGATCCAGCCGCGCCGCACGATCAGCCGCCAGTAATAGGATAAATCCATGGGGAACCGTTCCTATGTTCTCGGTGCCAGTGCGAAGAACCGCCGCCATTATACCAGGAGTTTGCGCGGATGGGCGGCGGATATCAGGTTGCCGCCCGGCAATCGCCCCCATCCCGCCCGCTAGCGGTCCTCGCGCGGAATCTGCGCCAGCACCGGCAGCCCCAGCGCTTCCACGTCCGCCTGCGTGCGAACGGACCGATCCAGATACTCCGCCAGCGCCGCCAGCCCCACGCCCGCCGCCAGCGCAATCGCAATCCGCACCAGCGGGGAGAACCGCTGCGTGAGCGGCGGCGCGAGCGACTGTACGCGAATGTCGTCCAGCGGCACGACGCTCACCGGCTCGCCGCCGAACTGCGGGAAAAATAGGTGATTGCGGCTTTGTAGCACGGTAATCGCGGCCTGCGTGATCGGGATAATCTCGTCCGGCTCGGACCAGCGCACATGCAGCGACAGGATGCTGCGCAGCCCCTCGCCCGCGAACGCGCCGAGCAGCGCGTCTGGGCCGATGTCCATCCCCTGCTCACCCAGGACGTCGCTCACCTGCTGAGCAAACGAGTCGCTGGCAATCCACGCCGGGAAATTCACGACGACGTATTCCGACGCCAGCCAGGGCACATACGCGGTATCTTCGTAGGGCGTGGTGGTTTGCTCAGTCGGCGGCTGAGGCGGCGCAGCGACCGTCAGTCGCATGTCCACGCCGTAATGACCGTCAGGAAACAGCGACGCTCGCAGCGCGGGCAGGCTGATCAGCAACGCCAACAGCGGCGGAATCAGGATTAGCCACCATCGACGTCGCACAAATTCCCAGACTGCGTACAGTTCCATAGCACCCCCGGCCGCCGGGCGGCTCCCGTCCGCGTGACTGCACTTTGCCGATTATAGCGGAGTTTCCAGGGCACGTCAGCGCTTGCCAGCCGCGCACACAATAGGTTACGTTCATAATGATGCGCAGCGAAAACACTGAGGTCTGTCGATGAGCATGCCACAGGGCACCTACGACGAAGACGAGTACGAATACGACGACTATGATGATTACGACGAGGATGACGAGATTGAGGTGATTCCGCCCCGCCGCAGCCGGTCGCGCGGACCGGTCGCCAAGCGCGGCGCGGTTGCACCCGAGGGCAGCATCGCGGCCAGGCGGGCGATCGACTGGGGCACCGCAGGCGGGATCGTGACGGTCATCCTGCTGACGCTGCTTTACGCGCTCTCGCCGGTCGACCTTGTGCCGGATCTGATCCCCGTCGCGGGACAGGCAGATGATGTCGTGGCCGTCACCGCGGGCACCGCGACCGCCGGTTTCCTCGCGTTTCTGCGCGTTGCTCTGCGCGCGATGCTCGCCTCACGCATCGGACGGAAGGGCTGCGTCGTCCTCGGCCTGGTGTTCGGTGTCGTAGGAATCCTCGCGTTTATCGGGCTGCTGTCGCTGCTTGGAGCGATTTTCTAGACGTCAGGCGCGCAGCGTTGACGATAATCAAAACGGGCGATGCAAGCATCGCCCCTACAGATTCAACCCTGGACCTGCGGTATCCCCGACAGTCCGCGCTCCGCTAGCCCACCGGAACCGGATCTTCGCACGACGGAAGCTCGAGCACGTCGCGCGGCCACTTCTGCCCGTAGAACGCCAGATATTCCGCCGCGTGCGCCGTCCAGTACGACATCTCGTGCCCGCCAGTGGGATGGATGATGTACTCGTGCGCGACGCCCCGCTCCTGAAGTGTCTGCGCCATGCGCTCGACCATCGGGCCGACGTAGTCTGACGCGGCATTATCCATCCAGATGCGCGGCGCGGTCTTCGACAACCCGGGCTGCGAGGCGAGGTCGAGCGGGTTGATCTCCTCGCCAACGTGGTCCGGGTCAAAGTGCGGGCTGTGCCCGCCAACCGCCGAGAACAGATCGGGATGGCGCAGCGCAATGCTGAACGCCCAGAATCCGCCGCGCGAAATGCCGCCGATCGCGCGCCCTTCACGCGCACCCCACAAGCAATACCCGGTCTTGTAGCTCTCCAACATCGGCAGCAGCTCGTCGAGAATCACCGCTTCCCACGACTGCTCGACCGGCGCTTCGTTGCTCTCGGCCAGCATCCCGCCATCCGGCATGATCAGCACCATCGGCGGCAGCGTCCCGGTGCGAATCCCCTTGTCCAGCGCAGTCGCCACGCCCAGGTCGAGCCACATCTCCTCGTCATAGCCGGTACCGTGGAGCAGCACCACATACGGATAACGCCGCCACGTCTCGAAGAAGCACGGCGGCAGATACATCGTGTAAGGCACCTCGCCGCCGATGATCGCGCTGGTGAACGTGTCCGACACGATCTGCCCGGCAGACTCGTTACACACGAACGGCGTCGCGGTCGGCAAGGGAGTCGGCGTCGGCGTGGGCGTCTCGGTCGGGACCGGCGTGCTGACCTGCGCCACCGGGCTTCCACCCCGCAACACGTCTTCCAGGCCCGTCTCCGGGCTGCCAGGCGTGTCGCCTAAGACGATCACCTGCGCGGTTTGCTGGGGAGCCAGCGGCTCGCAAGCGGTTAACAGGACAAGCGTCAGGAAAACGGTGAGTTGGAATGCGCGTCTTTTGGGTATCATGGGACGGATTATAGGCCGATCGCCGCAAGGGGACAATCAAATCCCCTCTTGGCGAGCCGGGACAAAGCACCTACAATTGGAGCGCAGTCATACCGCGTGTATTGGTAGCACAAAGGGAAGCGTTTTGACCGGTACTACCACCCCCGAGAGCATATGCTGGCTTAGCATTCGATGACGACAACACGGAACCTACAACCGGCCGCAGACACGCAGTCCCGCCCGTTCCGTCTGCCGCGAACGTCTGGCCGCCGGCGGCGCCGTCTGCGGAGCCAGCTTCGCTCCATCTTTGTGCGCGGCGACTTCAGCAGCCTGTTGATGACGTGGGCGCTGATGATCATCACGGCGCTAGCGGTCGATGCGGCGAACTGGACGCGCGGCCTCGATGCGCTGGCGATCGTCAGCTTCATCGCGGTCGGCTTTGGATTCCTGCTGGCACGCAGCCATTATTCCGAGTTTCTATCGCTGATCCTCAGCGGGACGTACAGCCTCGTCGGGATTGGCGGAGTCTGCGCGTATGTGCTGGTGGACGAAGGCGGCCCGCGCCAGCGAGTGGTCACCCTCGCCCAGCAGTTGAACGCGTGGCTGACGGAAGCGCTCGCCGGACGCCAGCCGCCGAACGACGAAGTTGCGTTTGTCGTCTTTTTGTCGGTCCTGTTCTGGTATCTGAGCCATAATGCGGCGTGGCACGTCTTCCGCATTGACCGTGTGTGGCGCGTGATCGTGCCCGCCGGGCTGGTAATCATCACCAACCAGTTCTACTACCAGGGCGACCGCTCGCTCGACGGCTACCTGATCGCGTTCGTGATCCTCTCGCTGCTGTTGCTCATTCGCTCGCACATCGACGCCCGCGAGTTCGAGTGGTACATCAACCGGGTCAACTTTCCACAGCACGTCCGGCGGACGTTCTTCCAGGTCGGCAGCATCCTCGCCGTGGTGATCGTCGCGCTGGCGTGGATCGCCCCCGCCGGAGAAGATAACCGCAGCCTCGACCGCCTGCGCGACCTGTTCTCCGACGAGCGCATGATGCAGCTTGCGGACATGTGGAACCGGCTGTTCTCGTCGCTGGAAGGCGAGGGCATCGCCACGACCGACTACTACGGCGGGGACCGACTGCGGCTCAGTGGGGCGATCCAGCTTGGCGACCAACCCGTGCTTAGTGTGGTCGCGCCGTTCGGTCCGCGCTATTACTGGCGCTCGACCGTCTTCGAGAGCTACAACGCCGCGTCGTGGGAATGGAGCCACGTGCGGACCGTCCGCGCGTATACGGATGGGTCCGGCCTGGAGCTTGACCTTGAGCCGACGCTGCCGGGCGCGCGGCGCGAGGTCTCGCAGTCGTTCGAGATCCTGCTGCGTGCATCCGACCTGGTGTACAGCGCCCCGCAGCCGTTCCGCATGGGCCTGCCCGTCGAGGCGGAACTTGACTGCGTGCTCGACCGTTCCAGCCAGGCGTGCGTGAATAACGACGAGCCAACCGACGTCGCGATCATCCGCGCGCGTTCCGTCTTGCGCCGGGGCGATTCGTACACCGTCACCTCGTCGATCAGCACGGCGACGGCGGACATGCTGCGCAGCGCCGGGACGGATTATCCCTCGTGGGTGACGGATCTGTATCTGCAGGGCGCGCAGGACGTCTCGCCGCGCGTCCGCGAGCTGGCCGCGCAGATCGTCGCATCCGCCGGAGCGCAGACGCCCTACGACCAGGCAAAAGCCATCGAGCGCTGGCTTCGCACCAACATCCAGTACAACGAGGCGATCCCCGCGCCGCCCGAAGGCCGCGACCCGATCGACTGGTTCCTGTTCGATGAGCGCGAGGGCTATTGCAACTACTACGCGTCGGCGATGGTCATGATGCTGCGCGCGCAGGGGATTCCGGCGCGTCTGGCGGCGGGGTTCGCGCAGGGATCGTGGGACCCGGAAACCGGCAGCTTCCTCGTCCGCGAGCGCGACGCGCACACCTGGGTCGAGGTCTACTTCCCCGGCTATAGCTGGGTGGAGTTCGAGCCGACCGCCGACGAAGCACCGCTCGACCGCGAAGGGGACGAGACGCCGCAGGCCGTTCTGCCGACCGTGACGCCCTTCCCCACTCCGACGTCCACGCCGCCGCCGACTGCGACGCCGGACCTGCCGACCGAGGACGCAGGCGCGAACGCCACGCCGACGAGCGAGGCCGCGCAGCCGCTGGTCCCACCGACCGCAACGCCGACTCCAACGCCCACACCCAGCCCTACGCCGACTCCCCCGCCCGAGATGGCGCCGGTCGACGCGGACCAGGGAGGCAGCAACGTTCTGCGCACGATCCTGATTACGCTCGGGGTGTTCGTGCTGGTGATCGTCTTGCTGGTGCTGCTCGCGCTGTTCATCATCTGGTACGTCGAGTATCGCGGGCTGGGCGGGCTGAACGGCATCGAGCGGGCTTACGCGCGGCTCGGCATCTACGCGCACTGGCTCGGCCTGCGGCTGGACCGCTCCGCCACGCCAGACGAGCGCCGCCGCTATCTGGTCGGCGAAGTGCCCAGCGGCGAAAAGCCGATCAACGCCATCACGCGCGCCTACATCCAGAACCGCTACGCGCCCAAGGATCGGGTGAACCTTGAGCCGCAGCAGGAAGTGATCAAAGATGCGTGGGAAGAGGCGCGTTGGGCCTTCATCCGCCGCAAGCTCGACCGGCTGCGCGGCCGGGGATAGCCCGCCACCACGCCCGATCTCGCCATTGACGGGGCCGGGTGCGGCTGGTATCATCGTGCCTCGTCAGCCAGTAATCTGGCGCTTTGCCGCAGACAGCAGGCGTCCCTACGGGGCTTAATTGAGCGACATGCCAGCCTGCCGAGGTGAAGACCTGAGCCGAGCCTTTTGACAGGCGTCGCATTTCCCCTGAAATGTGAACGGTCTTCGCCATGCGCGAGGGCCGTTTTTTGTTGCGCGGCCTTCGCTGCGGACACATTTCGGAGGAAAGGAGGAAAGCGCACTTGGCTCTCACAAGGGAACGCAAAACAGAAATCCTGAACAAGTACGTCTCCATGCTCCAGAACGCGCAGGGGATGGTCGTTACCGAGTATCGCGGCATGACCGTGAGCCAGCTCGATAGCCTGCGCGCCCGGCTTCGCGAGAACAACGCGAGCCTGGTCGTGACCAAAAACACCATCCTGAAGATTGCGCTCGAGCAGGTGGGCATGGCCGTTCCGGACGAGCTGCTCACTGGCCCGGTGGCGGTTGCGGTCGCCTATCAGGACCTGCCGCAGACGGTCAAGAACGTGCTCGAGTTTGCCGGGACGAACGATGTCTTTGTAGTGAAGGGTGGCATTCTCAACCAGACTGTCGTCGACAGCAAGCAGCTCAAGACGATCTCGGAACTGCCGCCGCTCGAAACGCTCCGCGCCCAGCTTCTCGGAATGATCACCATGCCGATGACGCAGTTCCTGGGCCTGCTCAACGAGCCGGCTCGCGGTGTGGTGGCCGTGATCAAGGCCGGCAGCGAGGGCCTGGTCAACGTGTTGGCTGCTTACAGCCAGAAAGATGCCGCGTAAGGCGGCGTAATCGCTCGACCGATCAATCGTACGCAATCACAATTCAGAGAAATCACAAACCTGAAAGGACCCTGTCACAATGGCCGATCTACAGAAGCTCGTTGAAGAACTCAGCAGCCTGACCGTGATGGAAGCCGCTGAGCTCAAGCGCATGCTGGAAGAGGAATGGGGCGTCGAAGCGGCGGCCCCGATGGCGATGGGCGCGATGCCCATGATGGCTGCTGCTCCGGCTGCGGCTGCTCCGGCGGAAGAGGCGGAAGAGAAGACCGAGTTCGACGTCGTCCTCAAGGACGTTGGCCCGAAGAAGATCGAGGTCATCAAGGTTGTCCGCAGCCTGACCAACCTCGGTCTGAAGGAAGCCAAGGACCTGGTGGAAGGCGCCCCGAACAACGTCATGGAAGCCGTCAGCAAGGACGCGGCGAACGACGCCAAGGCCAAGCTCGAGGCGGCTGGCGCGGTTGTCGAGATCAAGTAATCGACTGCATGACATCTACGAAAAAACAGGCGGCTCCGAAATCGGGACCGCCTGTTTTGTTATCTCCACTCGCCGGGGCAGGCGCTAGCGCCCGGTTTCGTAATACTTGAGCCGCTCGATCGGGTCTTCGTAAGCGGTCGCGCCGCGCTCGCGCTCGGCTTTGCGCTGCACCGCCGCGTCGATCTGGCGGATCAGCGTGGCGTACGAGGGGACAATGAACAGCCAACCCTCGGTACGCGGGGAAAACAGGTAGCGCCCATAGCGCCGCACTAGGCGATCTTTCGGCTCCGGCCACGAGCGCATCTGTACCTCGACCGCTGTCATCGCCAGCAACGGGCGGACCAGCGGGCGCCCCATCCCCTTCAAGGACTTCTTAGGGTACAACTGCGACACCTGGACCGGCTGCACCAACTTGATGCGGTGATAGCTGATCATCGTACGGCGAAACGGCCCGCGCACCAGCAGCACGTCCGGCCGCACTTCCACATACGAGCGAACGCTCGCCAACACGCTGAACAGCCACAACCCGGCGCCGACCAGAATCACCACCAGCCCGACCAGGGCCAGCGATTCCGGCTCGATTGCGTCGTTTTGAAGCTCCTCGATAAAGCTTGGCAGCAGCGCGAACAGCCCCATCACCATCAACAGCAGCGCAGGCGGCCGGTAGCGGCGTCCCAGGTTCACATAGACCAGCAGCGGGTGTCGCCGCTCCTCGCGCGCGGAGCTGTCAGATTCCTCTTGGCGCGCCATCGTTCCCTCCTTTGACGGCAGCGGGCACTATTCGCAGTCTACTCAGGACCGGCTACGTGTCAAGCCTTCTGCGCGCGAGGGGCTTACACAGGCGCAAGCTTACTTGAACCGCAGCCAGTAATACCCATAGGGCGGCAGCGAAAACTGGTATGGCTTCTCCTCAACGGGCGTCCACGGATAGCCGGTCAGCACGTCGACCGGCTCGCAGCCCACAAATTCACTCAGATCCAGCGTGCCGGTCTGCTCGCTGTCGGTCAGGTTCGCCAGAATGAGGAACCGCTCGTTCACTTCCGCGCCGTCTTCGTCTGACGAGTACGTGCGCCAATAGCCGAGGATCGCCTCGTTCTCCGGCAGCGCGAACTCAAACGAACCTCGCCCAAACGCACGATAGTTGCGGCGAACCGACAGCATGTGCCGCATGGTGTACCACAACGACTCCGGATCGGCCTGCTGTTGCACAACGTTCAGCTTGTGATAGCCGTACACGTCGTCTGTCAGCACAGGCTCGTACAGCTCATCCGCGTCCGAGAAACCGCCGTTCTTGGTGAAATCCCACTGCATTGGGGTCCGCACGCCATTGCGGTCGTCGCGCCAGATGTCGTCACCCATGCCGATCTCGTCACCATAGTAGATGATCGGCGACCCCGGCAGGGTAAACAGCAGCGCGTTCAACATGCGAATGCGGCGCTGGTCATTGTCCAGCAGCGGGGCGAGGCGGCGGCGGATGCCCAGGTTCAGCCGCATGCGCGGATCGGGCGCGTAGTGCTCCCACATGAATTGACGTTCTTCCTCGGTGACCATTTCGAGCGTTAGCTCGTCGTGGTTGCGCAGGAAGATGCACCACTGCGCGTCCCGCGGAATGGGCGGGGTGCGATTCAGAATGTCCACAATGCTGCGGCGCGTGCACTGTTTGAGCGCTAGATACAGGCGCGGCATGATCGGGAAGTGAAACGCCATGTGGAACTCTGGCGCGTCGTCCGTCCCGAAGTATTCGCGCACGTCTTCCGGCCACTGGTTCGCCTCAGCCAGAAGGATGCGCCCCGGCCACTTCGCGTCGACGTGCTCGCGTATGCGCCGGATGTACGCGTGCGTCTCGGGCAGGTTCTCGCAGTTGGTCCCCTCACGCTCGAACAGGTACGGCACCGCGTCGACGCGGAACCCGTCGATCCCCTTCTCCATCCAGAAGTCGATAATGTTCAACATCTCCTGCTGGACTTCCGGGTTGTCGTAGTTCAGATCGGGCTGCTGGCTGTAGAAGCGATGCCAGTAGTATTCGCCGGTAATCGGGTCGAAGGTCCAGTTCGACGTTTCGGTATCGAGGAAGATGATACGCGCCTCGCGGTAACGCTGGTCGGTGTCGCTCCACACATACCAGTCCCGCTTGGGGTTGGTCTTCGACGAGCGAGACTCGATAAACCAGGGGTGCTGATCGGACGTGTGGTTGACGACGATATCGACGATCACCTTCATGCCGCGCTGGTGAATCCCGTCGATCACGGCCTGAAAGTCTTCGAGGTCGCCGTAATCCTCGTGGATATTGTAAAAGTCCGACACATCATATCCATCGTCCACCAGCGGCGACGGATACATCGGCATGATCCAGATACAATCGACGCCAAGCTGCTGCAAATAGTCGAGCTTGGTCAGCAGCCCCTTAAAATCACCGTGGCCGTCGCCGTTCCCATCCCGATAAGCCCGCACGTAAATCTGATAAAAAACTGCATCCTTGTACCACGTTGGCGACACGTAGCGCGACATTGATCCCTTCCACTTGGCACGTTATCACAGAAAACAACCAGAAGCTGGCCCCAACCGCAAAGCGGCGGCGTGCCAGCCTATCCCCCCAGGCGCGTCGACCGGCGCGTTATGCGAAATGGACGCGCATCACCAACCGGCCCAGGCGCAGTTCATCGCCATCCCGCAGAATCCGCGCCTGGTGCGCGACCAGCTTCTGCCCATTCATGTACGTGGCGTTGGCGCTGCCGAGGTCCATCACCTTCAGCGCATTGTCCTCGACCAGAATGGCAGCGTGCCGTCGCGACACACCCAATTCTTGCGCATTATAGTCGTCCAGCCCCACATCTGGCGCCTGCTTTGTCTCAACGTCAAAGCGGCCCAGAACGAGCTGATCCGTAATGTTAACAACCAGAGGTTTTTCGTGCCCGCGAATGTGCAGCAGAAGCTGGCGCTCTTTGCCCAACCGGGCGGTGCCCCAGTTGGTCACCTGCGCGCGCAAGGCAACGGAGTCGAGCAGCCGTGTATCCCCGTTGTCCCCATGCACTTGATTCAGGCTAGAGCCGCAGTTGGTGCATACCAACTCGCCTTCGAGGTTCTCAAACCCGCACAGAACACACTTGATCACAGGCGTATCCCCTTGCCGAGCTGAACCTGCCAGTGAGTATAGCCGAACCAGCTATTCTGACAACCGGATACTCCCTAAATGTGGTAGACTCAGGCGGCAAAACGGACGGTTTTCCTCGCGTCGTGCAGGCAGGAGTGCGGTGAATGAGCCAGTCATCTCGGCCCCGGCGGCGCGGTCGCCTGAACCGGCGGCTGACGCTCGCCGAACGCTATTACGAGCGCGCGTTGCACGCCTACGGGCGCGGGCGCTACGACGCCGCCATCGCGGACCTCGATGAAGCGATCCAGGCGGAGCCGAAGCGCGCCGAGCTCTACGTCGCGCGCGGAATGGCGCTGCTGGCCGATCAGCGCCCGGACGACGCCGAGGAAGATTTCGCCTATGCCCTCACTCTCGATCCAACGCAGTGGGGCGTGCACTACGGGCGCGGGGTACGCGCCTTCGAAACGGGCGACTATCGCGCCGCAGTCGATGCCTTCTCCCGCGCGCAGCGGCTTGCGCCCGATCGCTTCGAGGTCTACGTCTACCGCGCCATCAGCCTGCACCAGCTCGGCCAGACCGAAGAGGCGCTTCGCGATCTGAGCTTCGCGCAAACGCTTGTGGAGCCGTCGGATAAGCGGCTGCGGCTGGTCAAGCGTTGGATTGAGATCATGCAACCGGCGTCTCCCTCGGCGGCGTCGCAAGAACTGTCGTAATAGCAACCGGGCAGTTCCGAGTTGCCACGCGCGAGGCGTTGCGCTAGCATCTAGCCGGGCCATTCGATACCCGTTCATTCTATTCACTTTGGTTCGCCAACATCGAAAAAGGCAGGTAAATCGACGATGAAAGCTGTCATCCTGTGTGCCGGAAAGGGCACCCGGCTGTACCCGGTCACGCTCACCATGCCCAAGCCTCTGGTGCCGGTTGCCAACAAGGAGCTGCTGCGCTACGCCATCGAAACGCTGACGGACATGGGCGCCAGCGAGATCGGATTGGTCGTTGACAGCCTCGATTCGCCGATTCGGGATCGCCTGGGCGACGGTCTGGAGACGGTCGGCGTGCCGCTGACGTACATCGCGCAGGAGAATCCGCAGGGCCTCGCGCACGCCGTCAAGCTCTGCGAGCCGTTCGTCAATGGTGAGCCGTTCATCGTGTACCTGGGCGACAACATCTTTCAGGACCCGATGCACGCGCTCTACGACAACTTCCGCGAGCAGAACGCCAGCGCCGCCATCGCCCTGACCCGCGTCCACAACCCAAGCGCATTCGGGATCGCCGTGCTCGACGGCGGCCACATCACGCGCCTGGTCGAGAAGCCGAAAGACCCGCCCTCGGACCTCGCAATCGCCGGGGTATACGTCTTCACGCCGGAGATCTTCGAGGCGATCGAGCACATCAAGCCGTCGTGGCGCAACGAGCTAGAGATCACCGACGCGATCCAGTATCTGCTCGATCAGGGGAAGCTGGTGCTGCCGTACATTGTCGAGGGCTGGTGGATCGACGCGGGCAAGCCGGACTCGATCACGCTGGCGAACCAGCTTGTGCTGGAGCAGATCCCGTACACCCCTGCTCTGATTGACGACGAGCGCATTCAGGGAGATTCGAGCGTCTCGCACCGCGTCGTGCTCGGCCAGGGCACGCGCATCATCGACAGCACCGTGCGCGGGCCAGTCATCATCGGCGACAACGTCACCATCCGCAACGCGTACATCGGCCCGTACACCTCGATCGGCAACGATGTGGTGATCGAGTCCAGCGAGATCGAGCACAGCATCGTGATGTGCGGCTGCACGATCCGCAACATTGAGGGCCGGATCGACGCGAGCCTGATCGCGGATCACGCGCAGGTTGGCCGGTCGTCAACGCGCCGCCCGCAGACGCATCGCTTCGTCCTGGCGGAAAACAGCGTGGTGCAAATCTGAGCGAAGCAGCAACGAACAGCGATAAACAGCTATAAAGCAGCGATAAGGCAGCAAAAAGCAGCGGTAAAGCCAAATGCTCTCCGCTGCTTTTTTGTTGTTCTTGGCTGTTCCTAGCTGCCCGTAGCTAAAACAAAAACGGGCTTGCGAGGGTGTCGCAGGCCCGTTGGTTGTTTCGGCACAGATGCCGCGCTTACACGTCGAGCGTCGCTTTCTTGGCGTGCGTCGTGATAAAGCGGCGGCGCGGCGGCACGGCGCTGCCCATCAGCATATCGAAGACCCGGTCCGCCTCGGCAGCGTCCTCGATCGTCACCTGCAGCAGCGTGCGGTTGGCGGGATCCATCGTCGTCTCCCAAAGCTGCTCCGGGTTCATCTCGCCCAGACCCTTGTAACGCTGGATGGTTGCGCGCTCCGGGTTCGGGATCGACTTCAGGATCTTCTCGCGCCCCTCTTCCGAGTACGCATAGTACCGCTGCTTGCCGTTCTGGATCAGGTAGAGCGGCGGCTGCGCGATGTACAGGTGGCCGTTGGTGATCAGCGGCGTCATATAGCGGAAGAAGAACGTCAGCAGCAGCGTGCGGATGTGCGCCCCGTCGACGTCCGCATCGGTCATGATGATCACGCGGCCATAGCGCAGCCCGTCGAGGTTGAAGTCATCTCCGATGCCCACGCCCAGCGCCGAGATCATCGCCTTGACTTCGTTGTTGTCGAGCGTCTTGTTCAGGCGCGCGCGCTCGGTGTTGAGGATCTTCCCGCGCAGCGGCAGGATCGCCTGGAAATGCCGGTCGCGCCCCTGCTTGGCGGAGCCGCCCGCCGAGTCACCCTCGACGATGTACAGCTCCGACTTGGCAGGATCCTGCTCCGAGCAGTCCGCCAGCTTACCCGGCAGCGTCGTGTTTTCGAGCAGGTTCGCGCCACGACGCACCAGGTCGCGCGCCTTCTTCGCGGCGTCGCGCGCCCGCATCGAGGTCATGCACTGCTCCACAATGCGCCGCGCGTCACGCTGGTTAACTTCCAGGAACTCTGCGAACGCGTCCGACGTCACCTGCGAAACGGCGCCCTGCACTTCCGGGTTCATGAGCTTGACTTTGGTCTGGCTCTCGAACTGCGGCGACGGGTGCTTCACGCTGACGATCGCGGTCAGCCCTTCCAGCGTGTCGTTGCTCGAGAAGTTGGGATCCTTTTCCTTCAGCAGCCCGGCCTTGCGCGCGTAGTTGTTGATTGTGCGCGTGATCGCGGTACGCAGACCGGCCTGGTGCGTGCCGCCGTCGGGCGTGTGAATCGTGTTGGCGAAATAAAGCTCGGTGGTGGTAGCCGTATTGGTGTACTGGAACGCGACTTCCACGCCGAGCGTGAACGGCTTGCGACCATTGCCCTCAAACTCGATCTCGACTTCGCGGTCAAGATAAACCGGCTCGTGCAGGCTTTCGCGGTTGCGATTCAGATAGCGCACGAACGAGCGCAGCCCGCCCTCGAAATAGAACGACATCTGGTGGGGCAACGGCTTGACTCGCTCGTCGCGCAGCGTGATCATCACCCCGCGCGTGACGAACGCCATCTCGCGGAAGCGTTGCGCCAGCGTCGAGAAGTTGAAATTGACGTCTTCAAAAATCGTCGCGTCGGGCTTGAAGGTGATGCGCGTGCCGGTCGGCTCGTCCGCCTTCAGCTTGCGCACAACCTCGACTTCCGTCTGCGGAATGCCCCGCGCGTATTCCTGGCGGTACAGCTTCCCATCGCGGGCCACCTCGGCGACCATCCACTCCGACAGCGCGTTCACCGCCGACACGCCGACGCCGTGCAAACCGCCCGACACCTTGTACGCGCCGGAGTCGAACTTACCGCCCGCGTGCAGCGTCGTCATCACAACCTGCAGCGTCGAGACGCCCTTCTGCTTGTTGATGCCAACAGGGATGCCACCGCCGTTGTCCAACACGGAAACTGAGCCGTCTTCGTAAATGGTGATCTCAATGTGATCGCAGCGTCCGGCGAGCGCCTCGTCGATCGCATTGTCGACGACTTCGTAAATCAGGTGGTGCAGCGCACGAATATCCGTCCCGCCGACGTACATGCCCGGGCGCAGGCGTACCGCTTCTAGCCCTTCGAGTACGCGAATACTGTCTTCAGTCTGCCGACTTTTCTGTTCCGCCACGGCTTCCTCCCCGCGCTCCCTGCTATCGCCTTGCGCTCACTTCGCCGGTTTCACCCAATAGACGCCCTGGGTCACGCCGATCGGGTGCCAGACAACTGAGCGATAGCTCATGGATTATTACTACTCGACGTTGTAATGATTCCAGGTCTTTCAGAGGTCAAACCGGCCTTCACGCGGTGGCGTGTTGCAGGTCTGCGGCGCTCTATCCGAACGAATGTTCTCTTACCGGAATTATAATCGATCCGCGTGATTCCGGCCAATTTACGAGGCGTTATTATACCTCAAAATCCCCCTTTGAACAATGTCGCGTCGCTTGCCGGAAGCCGATCAGCGGGTACAATCGGAGCCATGACTCCAAACCCGATCATCGCCTTGCTGACCGACTTCGGGCTGGCGGATGCGTACGTTGGCACGATGAAAGGCGTCGTGCTGTCGATCTGCCCGTCCGCCCGGCTGGTGGACCTGACACACCACGTCCCGCCGCAGGATGTGCGCGCGGCGGCATACCTGCTCTCGACCGCCTTTCGCCACTTTCCGCCCGATACTATCTTCCTGATCGTGGTCGATCCTGGCGTGGGCACCGCACGCGAAGCGATCGCTGTGGAGACGGCGCACGGGATCTACGTCGCGCCGAACAACGGCGTGCTGAGCTTCGTCCTGCCGCACGTTGAGGTCCGGCACGCGGTCGTGCTTGAGAATCCCCAGTACCAGCTGGCGAGCGTCAGCCGGACCTTCCACGGACGGGACGTCTTCGCTCCGGCGGCGGCGCACTTGGCGGCGGGCGTGCCGATCACCGACCTCGGCCCGGCCGTGCCGGAGTTGTTCAAGCTCGATCCGCCACGCCTGGACGTCGGCGAGCGATCGGCCGCAGGCGAGGTGCTGTCGATCGATCACTTCGGCAACGTGATCACCAGCATCGGCCCCCTGGCGTGGGAGAACGATCACCTGACGCTAACGCCAGACGCGGAAGTGAGCGAGCCGGTTTCATTCCCGGCGAGGACCTGCCGTGTCGAGATCGCGGGGCAGACGCTCAGCGGGGTGCTGCCCACCTACGGCGCAGCGGCGCCCGGCGCGCTGTTGGCGCTGGTCGGAAGCTCCGGCCAGTTGGAGATCGGCGCGAACCAGGGCAGCGCGGCGTCCCTATTGCATGTGAAGACCGGCGATCCGGTCACGTTATATTTCGGCGAGTGACCTCGCCCGTTCGGCGCGGGAGACAGTAATGCGCGAGCAATTTGTCATCGAAGGAAACCACAGTCTGCGCGGCGAAGTGACCGTCAGCGGTAACAAGAACGCCGCGCTCAAAATGCTGCCCGCGTGCCTGCTGACCGACGAGCCGGTGACGCTGACCAACGTGCCGGACATCGCCGACGTGCGCGTGACACTCGAACTGTTGCGGCGGCTTGGCTGTGAGGTCGAAGAACTGGGCGACCATCGCGTGCGCGTCCACGCGCGCGACATCGCCAAGCACGAACTCGACCGTGAGATGTGCGTGCGGACCCGCGCGTCGATCGTCTTCGCGGGTCCGATGCTAGCGCGCATGGGGCGCGTCGAGTTCCCCCCGCCGGGCGGAGACGTGATTGGGCGGCGGCGGCTTGACACGCACATCCTCGCGCTGGAACGGCTCGGTACAGTGGTCGAGTTCGACGGGCGCTTTAAGATGCGCACCGACGGCCTGCGCGGCGCGGACGTTCTGCTCGACGAGGCGAGCGTCACCGCGACGGAGAATGCGGTCATGGCGGCGGTGCTGGCGCGCGGAACGACCATTCTACGCAATGTCGCGTCAGAGCCGCACGTGCAGAACCTTTGCCACATGCTGAACGGCATGGGCGCGCGGATCAGCGGAATCGGCACCAACTGCCTGATGATCGAGGGCGTCGAGCGGCTGCACGGCGGGGAGTTCCGCGTCGAGGCAGACTATCTTGAGGTCGTCAGCCTGATCGGGGCGGCGGTCGTCACCGGCGGCGAGATCCGCATTCGCCAGGCGGACCCGCAACACCTCGACATGGCGGCGCTGGTCTTCCGCAAACTTGGCGTAAGCTGGCAGGTCGATGGACCCGATGTGATCGTCCCGCGCGGCCAGGCGCTTACCGTCGAGCGCGACCTGGGCAACCAGATCCCAGAGATCAAGGCGCAACCGTGGCCCGCCTTCCCGTCCGATATGATGAGCATCGCGGTCACCGTCGCCACGCAGTCCGCCGGAACGGTGCTATTCCACGAATGGATGTACAACAGCCGCTTCTTCTTCACCGACAAGCTGAACGCGATGGGCGCGCGCATCTTCCTGTGCGATCCGCACCGCGCAGTCGTCCACGGCCCAACCGTGCTGCGCGCCGTCTCGCCCATCAGCAGCCCGGACATCCGCGCCGGGATGGCGTTGCTTCTGGCGGCGCTTTGCGCGCGCGGCACCACGACCATCCGCAACATCGGGCAGATCGATCGCGGCTACGAGCGTGTCGAGGAAAAGCTGCGCGGGCTGGGCGCGGTCATCCACCGCGAGCCAGCCCCGGCATAAAAAAGCGGCGGGCGCTCCACGCAACCCGCCGCCTGACCGCTCACCCGGTCATTCTTCACACGTCGCGACCGACAGCGGCAGCCCCAGCAGATAGTCGAACGCGCTGAGCGCCGCTTTTTCGCCGTCGCCTAGCCCCATCAACACCTGGAAGGCGCTGGCGTTCGTGCAGTCGCCCGCCGCGAACAGGCCCGGCCGGTTCGTGCTGTTCCGCGCGTCCACCTTGATGAAGCCGCACGGGTCCAGTTCAACCAGGTCCGCCACCAGCGCGGTGTTCGGGATCAACTGCTTCTCGACGAAAATCGAGTCGGTCGGGATTTCTTCTCGCTCTCCGCCGCACTCGATCACGACCGTATCGGCGTAGCTGTCGCCCTTGACGGCCACCAC
>Ga0134103_1000437_pt1 | contig 51120 bp, 46 predicted proteins | sample 14_taG_2_FD_94445 | JGI IMG/M metagenome (GOLD analysis project Ga0134103, IMG submission 94445) | Switchgrass degrading microbial communities from high solid loading bioreactors in New Hampshire, USA - 14_58_20_212_A1 metaG | ecosystem: Engineered > Bioreactor > Semi-continuous > Anaerobic >...
AGAACACAGGTAGATCAGCGAGGTCGATGCCAGCGACATGGAGAATGGCTGCGCCATTCTCCCGGTGCATTTGCGGAGCAAATGCTACGCCCGGCCTAACCCGCCGGGCGTTTTCTATTCAGAGCATAGGTAAATCTGCTTGGTCCATTCGTACCGTTGACTCCGCCCGAAATGTGTGCGACACTACGCTGTAACCAACTGCCTCCTCACGATCCTCGGCATGCTGCAATTAAAAAATCCTCTTTGTAGTGTTGGTCCTATTCTGTACAGGAGGACCGTGGGGATGCCTACTCTTCTTATTGTAGAGCCTGATCCAAATAATCGTCGATATGTGCGGGTAAACCTCGAAGCGCGTGGCTACGAGACCACTCTCGCCGCAACCCCTGCGGAAGCGCTGGAGCTGGTCCGGCAAACGCCGCCCAGCGCCCTTGTGCTCAACGTCTACCCGTACGAGGAGGCGGCGCTCTCCCTGCTGGACACCCTCTCGCATGATCCCCGGCTGTCACGCCTGCCGGTGATCGTCGTCTCCGGCGCTGCCGCCGACCGGCAGCGATTCACGCTCAGGTACGATAACGTCTTCGGGGTGCTCGTCAAGCCGTTCCGCGCCGATCTGCTGGTGCGCACGGTGAATGCCGCCATATCCTCCGACGGGCGCTAGCCTTTTGATTTTTATTGATCCGGTTGAGGACCACGCTACAGAAGAATCACCACGCAGAGGGCAGGTTGCGCCGCAGCTTGGCGAGGATGTCCTCCAGCCCGGCGGGCAGCGGGGCGCGGAACTCCAGCCGCTCGCCCGTGCTCGGCGAGTCGACGTGCAGTTCCGACGCGTGCAGGAACAGCCGCTTCAGGCCGATGCGCTGCTTGCGGTAACCGTAGAGCCGGTCGCCGACGATGGGGTGCCCCAGCCACGCCAGATGCACGCGGATCTGGTGCGTGCGCCCGGTGCGCGGCTCGACGGCCAGCAGCGCGTTGGTTTCGAGGTCTTCAATGAGGTCGTAGCGGGTGATGGCGGGCCGCCCGCCCTTCACGACCGCCATGCGTTTGCGGCGGCTCGGGTCGCGGCCAATCGGCGCCTCGATGATCCCGGCGTTGCTCGCGGGCACGCCCTCCACGAGCGCGGTGTAGAGCTTGTACACCGTCCGCCGCTTGAACTGCCGCTGGAGATGGCGCAGCGCCTGCGGGGTCTTGGCGAGCACGATCACGCCGGAGGTGTCCTTGTCGAGCCGGTGCACGACGCCCGACCGTTCCAAATCCGGCCCGGCGTCACGCATCTGCGGCCAGTGATACAGCGCTGCGTTGACGAGCGTGCCGCTCCAGTTGCCGTAGGCCGGGTGGGTCACCATCCCCGCCGGTTTGTTCACCGCCACAAGGTCGTCGTCCTCGTACAGCACGTCCAGCTCGACGGCTTCGGGCTGGATGGTGGGCGTCTCCGGCTCAGGCAGCACCAATTCGACCTCGTCACCGGCTTCGAGCCGGTAAGAGGCTTTCTCTGTGCGGCCATTGACGCGCACCTCGCCCGCCTTGATCAGCCGCTGCACCTCCATGCGGGACAGGTCGGCGCGGGCGGATGCCACGAACTTGTCCAGACGAACGCCGCCCTGCTCGGCGGTTAACCGGACGACGTTGGGAGAGGTACTGCTCACAGAGCCTAACCCTTGCTGTGCTTGTTGGCGCAGTCAAGACAGTACCGGGCGTAGGGGATGACCTTCAGCCGCGCCCGGTCGATCAACTGGCCGCAGTCACGGCAGATGCCGTAGCGGTTTTCTTCGATGCGGGTCAGCGCGCGCTCGACCTCGTAGAGCAGGCGTTCGGCGTTGCGGCGCACGGCAATGCCCGCCGTCTGCTCGAAGGCGTCGGTGCCGTGGTCGGCGGGGTGCGTGCTGTAGCCGTGCCCGCTCTCCGGGTGTGGCCCCGCGACGGCCAGCTCCGCGAGCAGTTCCTCGCGCAGCTCCTCCAGCCGTGCCTTGAAGTAATCATTGTTCAGAGTCATGACACTATTCTCCTTGTAAAAGGGTACTCTTCATTGTACAGGCAGGTGGCACGAGCACCAAATGGGAGATGAGTATGTGGGGTGCGCTTCAGGCCCGGCTTGAGGCTGCTTCGCAACCCCATTTTCCCCTGTTAGGGCTGGGGATACGACACTTTTAGTGTAGACACATAAGTCAGCCCGGCCATTTCGCCGTCATAGCTTCTTGGCTGGTGGCTGCTGCTGGAACCCCCACCCAACCGGGCGCCGCTTGCATCGACGCCCGGTTGACCTCCCCCTTGCAAGGGGGAGGTTGAGAAATCGCAGAGCGATTTCTCACTGGCAGTTGGCTGTGCCAACTGCATGACGGGCCGCAGCCGCAGGCTGCGAGTCAGGAGGGGGTTCGGCGTCGGGCCATCGTAGCCAGCTCGTCAAAAGTGTCGTATCCTCCCCTGGTAGGGGCAGGTCTCAGACCTGCCCCTACCAACGGTAAATCTGGTTGCTCGCGAGCCCTCACCCCCAACAAAAAGGGCCGCACCCGGAGGTGCGGCCCCTGGCCTGTCTGTGCGCTTACGCGCGCTCGACGGCAAGCTCCAGTGTTTCGCCGTCAAACTCGTAGCGATCGCTGGCATCTCCGAAGGGATGCTCGACGCGGTCGAGGTTGAGGGCGAGTGTCTCCTGCATGATCTCCGCCGCGAATTGCTCGACGGCCTGCGCGAGCTTCTCGCTGGCGTCGTAGCGGATCACGATACGGTCGGCTACGTTGTAGTCGGCGTCGCGGCGCAGCGTCTGCACGCGGCGGATGAACTCGCGCGCAAGCCCCTCGGCGACGAGGTCCGGCGTGAGCACCACGTCGAGCGCGGCGAGGTAGCCGGCCTCCTCCGCGATGGCATAACCCTCCGCCGGGCTCATCCGCACCTCGACTTCCTCCGGCGTGAGGCTGGCCTCCTGCCCGTTCACCTGCACGCTGATGTCCTCCCCGGCGAGCAGCTTTTCGGCGTAGGGCCGGGCGTCCACCTGGCGCAGCGTGCGCTGGATCTTCGGGAAGTCCGGCCCGAAGCGCGGACCGAGGCGCTGCGGCAGCGGGTTCAGTTCGTACTTCACGACATCGCCCGCGCCGTCCAGCAGGCTGACCTGCTTGACGTTAAGCTCATCGGCTATCAGGTCGGCGTAGTGGTTCACCACGTCCGCGCGGCCCGCAGGCACGGCAAAGGCGATGCTGGCGAGCGGCTGGCGCACCTTGATCTGCTGGCTGTTGCGGGCCGCGTGCCCCAGGCTGACGAGGCGCATCACCACACGCATCTCGTCCATCAGGGTCTCATCGATCCGCGCCTCGTCCACCTCCGGCCACTCGGCCAGGTGAACGCTGTCCGGTGCGCTGCTGTCAACCGACTTGACGAGGTTGCGGTACAGCGCCTCGCTCAGGAACGGCATCGACGGCGCGAGCAGCTTGGCCACCGTGACGAGGCATTCGTACAGGGTCAGGTAGGCGGCCTGCTTGTCGTCGTCGCTCTCGCTCTTCCAGAAGCGGCGGCGGGAGCGGCGCAGATACCAGTTGCTCAGGTTGTCCACAAACTGCTCGATGGGCCGCGTTGCGCCGGGCACATCGTACGCCTCGTAGGCCTCGGTCACCTCTCGGACGAGCGCGTTAAGCTCCGAGAGCACCCAGCGGTCGAGGCGGCTGCGCTTCTCGACAGGCACGTCGGCCTTCGTCGGGTCGAACCCGTCGATGTTGGCATACGTCACGAAGAAGCTGTACGTGTTCCACAGCGTCAGCCAGAAGGTGCGGAACGCCTGCCCGACCAGATCGATCGAGAAGCGCTTGGGCTCGCCGGGCGCGCCCGCCGTGTACATGTACCAGCGGAAGGCGTCCGCGCCGTACCTGTTGATCACGTCCCACGGCTCGACGAACGTTTCCGGGCGGCTCTTGGACATCTTGCGGCCCTGCTCGTCGAGTATCAGCCCCAGGCAGATGACGTTCTTGAAGGCAACGCTGTCAAACAGCAGCGTGCTGATGGCGTGCAGCGAGTAGAACCACCCGCGCGTCTGGTCCACCGCCTCGCAGATGAAGTCCGCCGGGTACTGCTGCTTGAACTGCTCCTCGTTCTCGTACGGGTAGCCCCACTGCGCATAGGGCATTGCGCCGGAGTCAAACCATACGTCGATAAGCTCCTCGACGCGGCGCATCGTGCCCGTCTTGCACTCCGGGCAGGCCCAGGTGATGCGGTCCACGTATGGACGGTGCAGGTCCAGCCCGGACTGGTCCTCGCCGGTCAGTTCGGAAAGCTCAGCGACGCCGCTCACGCAGACGGCGTGCTCGCAGTCCGTGTTATCGCAGACCCACACCGGTAGCGGCGTGCCCCAGTAGCGTTCGCGCCCCAGCGCCCAGTCTACGTTGTTCTCCAGCCAGTTGCCGAAGCGCCCGTCCTTGATGTGGTCGGGGACCCAGTTGATCTGCTGGTTGAGCGCGACAAGCTGGTCCTTCTTCTCCGTCGTGCGGATGTACCACGTCGGGCGGGCGTAGTAGAGCAGGGGCGTGTCACAGCGCCAGCAGAACGGGTACGTGTGGTAATACACGCCGTGCCGGAACATCAGCCCGCGCGAGGCAAGCTCCTCTATGATCTGCGGGTCGGCGGCCTTGACCCACACGCCCGCCCAGGGCTTAACCTGCTCGATGAACTCGCCCTGCGGGTTGACGGTTTGCAGGATCGGCAGGTTGTAGCGCCGTCCGACCTCCATGTCGTCCGCGCCGAAGGCAGGCGCGATGTGCACGATGCCCGTGCCTTCCTCCGTGCTGACGAAGTCACCGGAGACGACGTAGGCGTAATCCTGCTCAACGGGCAGGAAGGTGTAGAGCGGCGTGTAGTGCATGCCCTCCAGGTCGGCGCCCTTCATCCGCTCGACGATCGTGTAGTCCTGGCGGCGGTCACCGAGCGCGTACTCCAGCAGGCTCTCGGCGAGGATCAGGTGCTCCGTTTCGCCCCGCTCGTTCCGGCCCTCGACGCGCACATAATCCACGTCCTTGCCGACGGCGAGGGCGACGTTGCCGGGCAGCGTCCACGGCGTCGTCGTCCAGACGAGAAAGTAGGTCGGCGTGGAGCCGTCCTGATCCTTGACCGGGAAGCGCACAAACACCGAAGGGTCGGGTGTGTCGTCCTTGTAGCCGAGGTTCACCTCGTGGCTGGAAAGCGGCGTGCCGCAGCGTGGGCAGTAAGGCACAACCTTAAAGCCCTTGTACAGCAGGCCCTTCTTCCAGAACTGGCTCAGGATCCACCAGACCGACTCGATGTAGTCGTTTGTAAAGGTGATGTACGCGTTGTCGAGGTCCACCCAGTAGGCGATGCGCTCGGTGAGTTCTTCCCACTCGTGGATGTAGCGGAAGACGCTCTCCTTGCACTTGGCGTTAAAGCGGTCGATGCCGTACTCCTCGATCTCGCGCTTGTGGTTGAGGCCCAGCTCCTTCTCGACCTCGATCTCAACGGGAAGGCCGTGCGTGTCCCAGCCGCCCTTGCGCAGCACGTAGTAGCCGCGCATCGTCTTGTAGCGGGGGAACATATCCTTGAACGCGCGAGCCAGCACATGATGCGTGCCGGGACGACCGTTCGCGGTGGGCGGGCCCTCGTAGAACACGTAAGACTTACGCCCCTCGCGCTCGGTCATCGTCCGCTGGAAGATGTTGTGCTCCTTCCAGAATTCGAGCTGATCCTTTTCAACTTTTTGAACGTCTACTTTTGGCGATACCGGTTCAAACATGTTGTCTCCGATCCATTCGTGCAAGTTTTCAGACAGGTGGCGTTAATTGATCGTGGTGAAGCGGCCTGCACGTCGAATGGATCGAGGCGCGGCGAGGTGCAGCGCCATACGATCACCCCCTCTTCTCATCCCGTTCGCCATCTCCTGGCAACGTCTTCTTCAAATTTGGTTGAAACGCCCCTTTTTCAGGCGGCCAGAGTTGCCGGTGCAACTCGGCCAGGTCATGACGGGCGTCTTTCAGCTCGTTTCGCAGCGACTGGCCCAGCGCGCCCAGCAGATCCTCGCCGTTCAGGTAGGCGTCGTACGCCAGGGCCAGCAGCTTCGATACATCGCCGTATCGCAGTTCAAAAAGCTGCCCTTCGAGCGCATGTGTGAGGCGCTCAAGCTGCTGGACCCGCACGGCGGCCTGCTCTACGGCCTGCTCGTCCACAACGACAGGCAGGCTGCGCTGTGGCTTCGGCTGTGCCGCCGCAACGGCTTCCAGCGAGGCGCGGTCGCGGCGGGCGTAGGCCAGGTCAACCCGGCGCATGATAGCGCGGTTCCGCTCGCGCGCGCTGTCCGTCTGCGCCAGCCCCGGGTGCCGTTCGACGACAATCTCGGCGTAGAGACGGCGCACATCGGGCGGCACGGGTGGAAGCTCCGCCTGCTGCCACATCTCGACCGGCGACACCGTGCCCCTGCCGTAGACGACCCGCTCCGCCTGTTGCTCGACGGTCGGCATGCCGGAGCGCAGCAGGCGGCTCAGCGCGGTTTCCGTCTCCCCGGCGCTGCGGGCGGACTTGTCGCCGAGCATATAGCGGGCGTCGGCGATCTGGCGGCGAATCTCGACAAGCTGCGTGTGCAGGGCGAGCAACTCGCGCCAATAGCCGTCCATAAAGCGGTCGAGCACGAAGCGCGTCTCGGCAAGCTGGGCAGACAGCTCGACCAGGCGCTCTTCAAGCGCCGCGATGCGGCTGCTGTGCTGTGCCATGCGTTGCTCAAGTGCGGCCATTCAGGCTGGGGCTCCTGCCCGGCTTCTTCTCGTGCGTGCCTTCTGAACCCCCGGACTGCCCGCGTGCGCTCACCGGAGCCTTACTCGCGCTTAAGGTACTCGGTCAGCACGAAGTCGTAGTTGCGCGCCGGGAAGTACCAGCGCAGCGGCACGCCCCGGTTGTCGTACCAGGCCTCGGCGAGCACCCCATCCTCGAACGTTACGCGGAAGTGCTGCGTGCCCGCGAACTCGCCCGCCGGGACGACGCATACCTTCGGCGGCAGTGCCTGCACCTCGAAGCGCAGCGCGCGCCCGCGCAGCACTTTCGTCTCGTCCGCCCACAGGTCGGGGCTGAAGAGCGGCACCGTCTGGTTCAGGCCCCCTGCCTGCTTGTAGCCGCGCCACACGTAATCCTGCGAGATCATGGTGTGGTAGTCAACCACATAACCCTCGGCAATGTCGACGGCCTCCATGCAGCGCGGCTGGCCCTCGGCAACACGTGCGACGCGCACAGTGGCCTTCTCGAACGTGTACTGTGCGGCGGCGTTGATATCCTCGCTCTGGAAGCGCAAGCGCAGCCAGCGCGGTTGACCATCCTTCCCTCGTACGAGATGGGTGATCAGGCTTGCGCCGCTGGCTTCCCGGCCATCCAGGTCGGCGCGGACGACCTCATCGCCATTGGGCAGCCGGGTCACCTGCCAGGTTTCGATATCGCCGGTCGGTTCGCCATCGATCAGGTACTGATAGCGACCCCGGCTTACCAGCTTTTCTTTCGAGTGGACGGGGTGCAGGACGCGCACTAGGGCTCAACCTCCAGGTAGATTCTCTTGTTGATTTTACCCTTGCTTTTGTAATCCACCACTCGCAGCCGCCCGACCTCCGACGTGTTGTGGACATGCGTGCCGCCGTCCGCCTGGAGGTCCAGCCCTTCGATCTCGACGACACGGACTTCTTCGATGCCCTCGGGCAGCAGGTTGATCTTGGTGCGGATCAGGTCGGGGATCTTGAAGGCCTCCTCGCGGGGGAGGAGTTTCACCCGCACCGGGCGCGCGTTGGCGACCTCGGCGTTGATCTTCTCCTCGATCTCCTGCACCAGCTCCTGCCGCATCGTCTCAAACTCAAAGTCCATGCGCCCGCTGAGCGGTTCCATGTTGCCGCCGGTGACCGGTGCGCCGTAGTCCCGCCAGATGACACCGCACAGGATGTGCATGGCGGTATGCGTGCGCATCAGCTTGTAGCGGCGATCCCAGTCGAGCACGCCGCGCACCGCCGCGCCGACCTCCGGCAGCGGTGCGTTGCCCTCCACAATGTGCAGCAGCCGCCCATCAATGCGCTGAACGCGCTTCACGGTGTATACCACGTGGTCGATGGCCAGTGTGCCCGTGTCCGGGGGTTGCCCGCCGCCTCCGGGGTAGAACACGGTACGGTCGAGTTCGATACCCCGGTTGGCTTCGTCCACACCCGTGACGCTGGCAAGGAAGTCTCTGAGATAGCTATCTGTCTGGTAGAGCAGCTCCGTCATGTGGCCGCGCCTCTCCGATCGCTACACTCCCGAGTAAGGAGGCGCTGCGTGGCTCGCCTGGCGAGCGGGGCTATATCAGGTTTATCGGCGATGCCTGTGCCATCTACCGACACAGCTTCCCCTGTACACGCCGCGCCTACCTTAATAATAAGAAAAGCCCTCGCCCCGGCAAGGGACGAGAGCCAAGCTCCCGCGGTACCACCCTTGTTCCGGCCTGCTCAGAGCGCAGACCGGCGCCTCTACCGGCGACACACGGATCGCCGTGCCGGGGTAACGGGCGGCAGGCCCGGCGCAGTCTACTGGGCACGCCCGGCGTGCCGTTCGGTGCGCGGCTCGGGAGGGATTTTCGGCGGCGGTTCCCGGCCCGGCTCGCACCAACCCGGGCTCGCTGTGCGGTACAAGCGCCGCTTACTCGTCTCCGTCACAGCCTGTGGTTGTCGGCCCATCATACCATAGTTTGGCGCTTAGTTCAATTGGGAGCGGCCCTCACACCCCCGCTGCATTCTCCCCCGCCATCTCCCACGCGCGCTCGATCGCCTTCAGTACGGCGTCGGGTTGGGTGAACATCAGCGCATGGCCCGTGTCGGGGATGAGCACCAGCTCGGAACGGGCGAGGTCGCCGTGCAGGCGGGCGGCATCCGCCGGGGACACCCGGCGATCGGCCTCGCCCTGTACGATCACGACAGGCACCTCGATCTCGCCGTAGCGGTCGCCCTGAAGATCGACGACGGAGAAGCGGCGGTCGCGCATCGTTGCGCGGATGTGGTGCGGGCGGGCCCACATCGCGCCATAGGCGCGCAGGTAGTCGGGCGGCGTCGGCATGTCGGGGGCGAAGGCGTTGTCCAGTATGGGGCGGACGAGCGCATAGTTGTTGAAGCGCGCCGCTGGAGTGTACACCGTGAGCACGAGCAGCCGGTCAAGCGCAGACATGGTTGCCAGCCGCGCGATGAGCGTGCCCTCAGAGTGGGTGTAGGCGGCAGGTGCCAGTGCGACGATCGCCGCGAGGTCGTTCGGGTAGGCGAGGGCATAGGCCAGCGCGACCGCCGCCCCGCGCGCGTGCCCCACGACGACCGGCTTCTCAACGCCCAGCGCGGCCAGCGCATCGTGGATGAGGCTGGCCTGCACCAGCGGCGACCCGCCCCCGTGAACGGGGCGGCGGCTGTAGCCGAAGCCCGGTCGATCCACCGTGAAGGTGCGGTAGCGGGCCGTCAGGCAGGGGTAGAGGGGCGACAGCGTGAAGTCATAGATGGAGCCGCCGTCGCCGTGGATCAGCACCACCGGCGGGCCTTCGCCCTCAACGAGGACATGCTGCCGCCAGCCGTCTACGTCCACGAACTGGCCGGCAGGCGGATAAGCGGACTCGGCGCGGCGGACGATCAGCGCCGTGGCGAGCCGGAAGCCGAGTAGCACGACAAGCAGGACGCCGAGTGCGATGGCGATCGACATGGTCAGGTTCCTCCACTGGGGTTGGGCTGCGATTACGCCTCCCACCCCTCGATCTTCTCGCGTTGCACGGCGGATAGCAAATTGTCTGGCAGCCTCAGCCCGCGAGGTAGGGCTCAAGCGCCTGGTTCACGTCGTCCACGACGTGGCCTGCAACAGCGGCGAGCGCCTCGCGCTTGCTGGCCTCCGGCGCAATGCCAACCGCCTCAAACGTGACGTCCAGCCCGGCCTGGCGCAGCAGCTCGGCGGCTCGCTCCGTTGCGCGGATGCCGCCGGTCGAGTCCTCAAAGACGACGACGCGCACGGTTTGCCCGCGCAGGCGGGCGAGCGGCTCGCCCAGCTCCCCGTACTCCACGAAGCGGGCGGCAGCGTGCAGCGCGGCGGCTTCCGCCCCGGAGATCGCCGCGCCGATGGCCGCGAGCGCCTGCACCGGCGAGGGCTTGAGGTAATCCGCGGGGCTTCTGCCGTACTGGCGGGCGAGCCACCACACGCGCCCGCCGGAGATCAGCGGGAGCTTGCCGTTGAGTTCCAGCAGTTCGGCGGCGAGGTCGCCCTCCGGCGGGTAGCCGAACACGTCGCGCTCGGCGGGCGGAAGGTCGGCGGGCGGGTGGCTGGGCCGTGCGGTGAAGATCGCTGCGCCCCAGCCGGGCTGCCCCACGCGGGCGAGCAGGCGGGCGCGGGTCTCGCCGGTCAGGAGCGGCCTGTCGTACTCGGCAAGCGTGCTCTGCGCCTCGAACGCTGCCGGTCGCCCGTAGGTCTGCTCGAAGCGCTCGCTGCCAAGCACGTAATGCTGAAAGACGAACGTCGTCGGCGAGTCGGGCGTGTAGATGTTGCCCAGCATCTGGGCGAGCAGCGGGTGTGCGGTCTCGATGGTGCGGGCGCGCAGCAGGCTGTGGATCGCCTCGGTGGGCGGCCTGCCGTCCGGGGTGCTGGCACGGACGTCGCGGGCCAGCGCAGCGAGGTCGGGGCGGGCGATGCTGGCCCCTGCCTCGTGCATGGCGGTGCGTATGGCAGCGAGCGTCTCCAGCACGGTCGGGCGGATGAGGTCGGGGCGCTCGGCGAGCAGCGGGCCGAGCAGCGCGCCGACGCACATCGGTACGGAGTCCCACTCGTTGGTGATGCCGCACGCCTCGAAGGCGGCGATCTCGGCGTCGGTAATGCCGACCGGCGGCAGGCCCATCTCGGCGGCAAAGTGATCCACCGCCTTGCGGAGCGCCTCTTTGTAGCCGCGCGGGTGCAGCAGCACGCCGTCCACGTCGAACAGCAGCAGGGTTATGGGCACAGGCACGACTCCCGGGTTTGTGTTCTGCGGATGGGTAGAGATTGTACCACGCGGGGGAGTTTGTCCACGAATGGCACGGATGTCACGGATGGATGGATGTTGTCAGGAGCGCCGCGAGTGAACTCCACGGCTCCAATCAACATCTGCGGTGATCTGGTTGAATGAGGTGTACGCCTATCGATGAGGATTTATTCGTGGATCTTAGACATCATCGGCGGGTTGGGCGGCCTGCGGTTCGCCGTACACACGATCCCAGTCGGAGAGGTGGCGCAGGGCGATGACGAGCGCCGTGCCCGTCGCCAGCCAGAACAGGGTCGGGGCGACCTGCAGCGCGAGCAGTACGGGCGGCAGGGCGAGCATCGATGCGACGACTGCGCGGGGTGTGTGGTTGATGAAAGCGCGGGCCACGCCCAGCATTGCCAGCGCCAGCACAGCGATCAGCGGGTTGACGGCGGCGACGGCTCCCGCGCCGGTGGCGAGGCCCATCCCGCCTCGGAAGTCCAGCCACAGCGGCCAGGTATGTCCGGCGGTGACGGCCATCCCCGCGAGGGGGAGTGCCCACTCGCTGCCCACAATCGGCCTCGCCACCAGCGCGGCGGCGAGGCCCTTGGCGATGTCGAGGATCAACACAAGCGCCGCGCCCTTCCAACCAGCACCGCGGAAGGTGTTCAGCGCGCCGGTGTGCCCGCTACCATTAGCGCGGGGGTCCGGCCAGCCGAAGGCCCGCGCGAGCAGCACGCCCACGGGGATGGAGCCGATGAGGTAAGCGACGAGGGTGGCGAGGGCGAGGCGCAGCATCAGCATAGGCTAATAGGAACTCATTCCAGGTTCGACGGCCCGCGCAGCGTTCATGTGTACGACCAGCGCGACGATCAGCAACGCCTCGGCAACCTTCGCCACGATGGCGGCGGGGCCGAACTCGCTGAAGCCGTTCATGACAAAGTACAGCACAAACGTCAACGCGGTATACGCGATGAACAGCGTGTGCGTCAGGCCGGGCCGCGTGTTGAGCACAGGCAGCCAGCCGAGCAGCGCGGCGAGCAAGGCCAGATAGCCCAGCCCGTTCAGAATAAACAGAATATCGAACGTGGTGTCCACCCCGTCACCCAGGCCGGTCAGGCCCAGGAACAGGTGAATCGATGCGGTGGCAATGGTCAGTACGGCGATTACCAAACGCAATGTCGTACGGCTCATTACACTGTCTCCCTCTATCAACCTCTGGCGTTCTTACCCGTTCTTACCAGTATATACGCAAAACCCGGTGAGAGAGATCTTTCAAGCACACCGCACCCGTTCCAGTGGAGGGGGATGAGTCCACAGATGACACAGATTTCACAGATAAAAGAAAAATCTGTCCACGAATGGCACAAATGAAATGATTTAAAAATATTCGTGTCATTCGTGCCATTCGCGGACTATTATCCCCTCGCAAAGGTAGAGAAAATCCGCCGCGAATAAACTTCGCGGCTCCACTCAGTACATCCTCATCAGTGTTATCTGTGCCATCTGTGGACACCCTACCTAATGCCGGAAGTGCCGCACGCCGGTGAAGCACATCGCCAGGCCGAGCGCATCGGCGGCAGCGATCACCGCGTCGTCACGCACCGAGCCGCCCGGCTGCACGATGGCTGTCACCCCGGCGGCGGCTGCCGCCTCCGGCCCATCGGGGAAGGGGAAGAAGGCGTCGGAGGCGAGGACTGCGCCCCGCGCCCGTGCCCCTGCCTTCTTCACCGCCAACTCGACGGCGTCCACACGGGAGGGCAGCCCGCCGCCGATGCCGACAGTCGCCGTGCCCTGTGCCAGCACGATGGCGTTGCTCTTGACGTGGCGCACGGCCCGCCACGCGAAGCGCAGTGCGGCAAGCTCGTCCCCGGTGGGCTGCCGCCGGGTGACGACGCGCCATTCCGCCTCGTCGCCGGGGTCGGGCGTCTGCGCGAGCACCCCGCCGCGCACACTGCGCAGCAGCAGGCTTTGCCCCGGCAGGTCCCGCATCCGCACGAGGCGGCAGTTCTTGCGCGCCTGCAGTGCCTCGACCGCCTCAGGCGTGAAGTCCGGGGCAGCGATGGCCTCCACGAACAGGTCGCCGAGCGCCTCCGCCGTGTCGCGGTCGAAGGGGCGGTTGCAGGCGATGACCCCGCCGAACGCAGACACCGGGTCGGAGGCGAGCGCCGCCTCGAACGCGTCGGGCAGCCCCGCGCCGGAGGCGATGCCTGCCGGGCTGAGGTGCTTGACGATCACAACCGTCGGCGCATCGAAGTCAACGGCTGCCGCCCACGCAGCGTCGAGGTCGAGCAGGTTGTTGTACGAGAGCGCCTTCCCCTGCAACAGCTCGCCGCCGAGCGGACCGACGCCGGGCGGCGCGTACAGCGCGGCCTGCTGGTGCGGGTTCTCGCCGTAGCGCAGCGTTTCGGCGCGGGGCAGGGCGATGGTCAGAGCGGGCGGGAGCGGGTCGGCCTGCCCGTACCGCTGGACAAAGCTGGCGGCAATCGCGCTGTCGTACGCGGCGGTAGCGGCAAAGGCTCTGGCGGCGAGCGTGCGCCGTGTCTCCGGCGTGACGCCGCCCGCGCGGATCTCCGCAAGCACGGCGTCGTAATCGGCGGGAGAGGTGACGACCGTCACCCGCTCGTAGTTCTTGGCCGCCGCGCGGATCAGGGCCACCCCGCCGATGTCGATCTGCTCGACAAGCTCCTCCGGCGTGGCGTCGGCGCGGGCGGCAGCCTCGACGAACGGGTAGAGGTTCACCGCGACGAGGTCGATGGGCTGCCAGCCGTGCTCGGCGAGTGTGGCGCGGTCGGGTTCGGTGTCGCGGGCGAGGATGCCGGCATGGATCGCCGGGTGCAGCGTCTTGACGCGCCCGCCGAGGAGGTCCGGCAGGCCGGTGATGGCCTCGACCGGCGTCACGTCGAGCCCGGCATCCTGCAGGGCGCGGGCAGTGCCGCCGCTCGCCACAAGTTCGTAGCCCGCCGCCGCAAGCCCACGGGCGAAGTCCACCAGGCCGGATTTATCGGAGACGCTGAGCAGTGCACGCATGGAAGAGTCCTTCTTTCATCCACAGATGGCATGGATAGGATAGCAACAGGCGGGAGATGCGCCGGGCGAGAACCCCCACCGCCGGTGCTGCCTGGCGAGGGTGCCCTTACTTCCCAAACCGCCGCTCCAGTTCGGCGGCGACGTCGGCGGGCGAGAGCCCGCGCGCGGCGAGCAGCACCAGGCAGTGATAGGCCAGGTCGGCCATTTCCTCGGCGATCCGCTCGTTGCCCTGAGATTTCGCCGCGAGGATCACTTCGACCGCTTCCTCGCCGATCTTCTTGACGATCTCGTCCTCCCCGGCGTCAAGCAGGTGGTTGGTATATGAGCCCGGCTTCGGGTTGGCCTTGCGATCTTCGACGACGGCAAACACGCGCGAGAGGATGTCCATGCTGGGTTCCTTGCTCTACGTTGAAAATTCCGTGAAGAAGCACGACACCTCGCCGGTGTGGCAGGCGGGACCAGCCGGGCGCACCCGCAGAAGCAGGGCGTCGCCGTCACAATCGAGATGGATGGACACGACATCCTGCGTGTTGCCGCTCGTCGCGCCCTTGTGCCACAGTTCCTGCCGCGAGCGTGACCAGAACACCGTCTGCCCGATCTCCAGCGTGCGCGCGAGCGACTCGCGGCTCATGTAGGCCAGCATCAGCACCTGCCCGGTGGCGTCGTCCTGCACGATGGCGGGCACAAGCCCCTGCTCGTTCCAGCGCACCCGGTCAATCAATAGGGACACCCTCCACCGGGCGCACCGCCACACCGTTCTCGGCGAGGTAGGCCTTGACCTCGCGCACGCTCAACTCGCGGAAGTGGAACAGGCTGGCGGCAAGCGCCGCATCTGCGCCGCCGGTCGTCAGCACGTCGAGGAAGTGACGCTTCTCGCCCGCGCCGCCGGAGGCGATCACCGGGATAGAAACGGCGTCGGCGATGCGGCGGGTCAGCTCGACGTCATACCCGGCCCGCGTGCCGTCGCGGTCCATGCTGGTGAGCAGGATCTCACCCGCGCCCCGGTCCTCGACTTCCCGCGCCCACTCGATGGCGTCCAGCCCGGTCGGGATGCGCCCGCCGCTCACCATCACCTCGTAGAACACGCCGTTCCAGCGTGCGTCAATGCCGACGACGATGCACTGGCTTCCGAAGCGTTTCGCGCCCTCGGTGATCAGGTCGGGGGTGCGCACGGCGGCGCTGTTGATCGCGGTCTTGTCCGCTCCGGCGAGCAGCGTATCACGGATGTCCTCGACGGTGCGCAGCCCGCCGCCGACGCCGAACGGGATGAAGATCGCGTCGGCGACGTGCCGGACCACGTCGAGCATGGTGTCGCGCCCCTCGTGCGTGGCGCTGATGTCGAGCAGGATCAGCTCGTCCGCGCCCTCGGCGTCATATACCTGCGCGTGCTCGACCGGGTCGCCTGCATCGACAAGGTTGACGAAATTCACGCCCTTGACGACGCGCCCGCCGTGTACATCGAGGCAGGGGATGATGCGCTTGGCGAGCACCGCCTTACTCCTCGACGGGCTGCGGGCCTGCTGCCACCTGGATCGCCTCGGTGAGGTCCACCGCGCCGCTGTACAGCGCGCGGCCAATCACCACGCCGGCGATCGAGCCTTTCTCCAGCGATTCGCCCGCCACCCGCAGCGCCTCCACATCCTGCAGGGTCGCCACGCCGCCGGAGGCGATGACGTCCAGCCCGGTCTCGCGGGCAAGCTGGGCCGTCGTCTCGACGTTCACGCCGCGCAGCTCGCCGTCCCGCGTGACGTCGGTGTAGAGCGCGTACCTCACGCCCATGTTGGCGAAGCGCTGGCCCAGCTCTACCGGCGACCAGCCCGACTGCTGCTGCCAGCCATGGATCATGACCTGCCCCTGCTTGGCGTCAAGCGCGACGACAATCGCCTCCGGCCCGACGGCATTGAGAGCGTCCTCCGCGATGTACGGCAGGCGGACAACCAGCGTGCCGAGCACCACGCGCGACGCGCCCGCGTCGAGCACCTCGCGGATCTCGTCTACGTCGCGCAGGCCGCCGCCGAACTGGATCTTCGGCCCGATGCGAGCCAACTCGCGCAGGGTATCAAGGTTAAAGTCGGCGTCGTCGAACGACCCATCGAGGTTGACCACGTGAATCCACTCGGCCCCTGCGTCCTTCCAGCGGTGCGCCACCTCGATCGGGTCGTCGCTGTACGTGATGCGGCGGTTGGGGTCGCCCTGTCTCAAGCGCACGACCTTCCCGCCGTGAATGTCAATTGCCGGGTATACAATCATCAGTTGCTGTCTCCACCTATTCCATATCAATAAAGTTCTTCAGTACTCGCAAGCCCACCGATTGGCTCTTCTCGGGGTGGGGTTGGATGCCAAAAATAGTGCCCTGGCCGACGACAGACGCAAAGCGAATGCCGTACTCCGTGGTGGCGAGCGCCATTGCCGGGTCGGCGGGCTGCACATAATAAGAGTGTACAAAGTAAGCATACGCCCCGTCAGGGATACCTGCCAGAAGTGGGTGCTCCTGCTGGCGGTGCAGGGCATTCCAGCCGACGTGCGGCACTTTCAGCGCGCCGGAAGGGAAGCGGGTCACGTGGCCCGGCAGCAGGCCAAGCCCTTCGTGCCGCCCCATCTCGTCGCTCGACTCGAAGAGATAATGCAGCCCCAGGCAGATGCCGAGCAGCGGCGTACCGGCGCGGGCCGCCTCGCGCAGCGGCTCGACGAAGCCCGCCTCACGCAACCGCGCCATCCCCGCGCCGAACGCGCCGACGCCGGGCAGTACGATCTTCTCGGCGTGGGCCAGCGCCGCCGGATCGCTGACGGTCTGCACGTCTGCGCCCAGCCGCCGGAAGGCGTTGGCCACACTTCGCAGGTTGCCTGCGCCGTAATCAATAATGGCGATCATACGTGGTTGACCCGATAGAAGTTCCGTATGTCGTTGTGCGTAGGTAGGGTGAGCCCACAGATGGCCGGATTAAAAGGTTAGTCTACGAATGTCACGAATAACACGAATGAAAATTATTAGTGTCATTCGTGTCATTGGTGGATCATCTTTCCCCTCATCTGCGTCATCTGTGGACTCAAAATCTCCCATCCAACTGCGTCATTCCAATAACCGTGACGCCGCTATCCTAGCCGCTGTAGCAGGCGCAGGGCGGTTTCGGCGAGGAGCGCTACGCCGATGGGCATCACCGACTCGTTGATGTTGAACTGCGGGCTGTGGTGCGGGCGGGAGCGCTCGTCGTACTTCGCGCCCAGGTGGAACATCGCACCGGGCGCTTGCCGCGCCATAAAAGCGAAGTCCTCCGCGCCCATCACCGCCTCCGCCTTGCCGAGCGCGTCCGCGCCGAGCAGATCGGTCGCCACCTCACGGATAACGGCGGCCACCTCTGCCGAGTTGTACAGCGCCGGGTAGCCCTCGACGATGTTGAGCGTGTAATCGCCGCCCAGTGCCCGCGCCACCCCGAAGGCGCACTCAAGCTCCTCCCACAGCTTGCGGCGCGTCTCCTCGTCGTAGCTGCGGATCGTGCCCTGAAGCTGCACCTCGGCGGGGATGACGTTGGTTGTGTGCCCGGCATGGACCGAGCCAATCGAGATCACGGCAGGGCGTATCGGGTCGATGCGGCGGGAGCGAATGCCGTGCACGGCGTTGAGCACCTGAGCAAGGATGTAGATCGGGTCGACGCCGCGCTGGGGGTACGCCCCGTGGCAGCCCTCGCCCTTGATCGTCGCGTAGAACTCGTCCACGGCGGCCATGCTGTAGCCGTCCTTCACGTAGACCACGCCCGGCTCGTAGTCGCTGGCGACGTGCAGCGCGATCACCGCGTCCACGCCCTCAAGCGCGCCTTCCTCGATCATGCGCATCGCGCCGGACTTGCCCTCCTCGTCCTGCATCTCCTCGCAGGGCTGGAAGAGGAAGCGGATCTGCCCCGGCGGGCGGTCGTCCAGCCCGGCGAGCAGGTGGGCGACGCCGAGCAGGATGGCGGTATGGGCGTCGTGCCCGCAGGCGTGCATGACGTTCGGCGTCTGCGAGGCGTAGCTCACGTCGTTGGCTTCCTGAATTGGCAGGGCGTCCATGTCGGCGCGGATGCCGACAACGGGAGAGCCTTCGCCAAGCGTGGCGACGACGCCGGTCTTGCCCACGTTCGTCTGGACGGGCAGGCCGAGCTTGCTCAGTTCGGCGGCGACGATGCCCGCCGTACGCACCTCCTGAAACCCGAGTTCCGGGTGCTGGTGGAAGTCACGACGCCAGGCAGTGAGCTGTTCCTGCAGGGCGCGGGCCTTTTCAAGCATGGTGGTTGGTCTCCTGATGATTTCTGTCTCGCGTCAAAGGTTGGGTCGGGGCCGGCGTGGGGCGAGAGCACTACTCCGCCCCGGCACGGCCATCGGTAGCCAGACGGTCGGCCAGGTCGATGAAATTCTCCACCATCCAGATCTGGCCGGAGCCGAGCGGCCATTCACCGTGAAGCTGCGCCTTCCAGCGCTCAGGGATAGCGTCAAGACCGTAGTACGCCCCTGCCAGCGCGCCGACCACCGCCCCGGCGGTGTCCGCGTCGTTGCCGAGGTTGACGACCTGCACAACCGCCTCCTCAAACGAGTCGGTCGTGATGAGGCCCCACACGGCGCTCTGGAGCGTGTCACGCACCCAGCCGCTGTTCTGAAGCTGGCTGCGCTCGTGGTAGGGCGCGTTCTCGATCACCTTCCACAGCCCGTCGTCCATCCTGACCAGCGTCGAGGCGAGGATCAGCGCCATGCTGGGCTCCGAGCCGCGAAAGAGGTGGTAGAGCGTCACGTTCAGAAAGGCGCTCGCGGCGAGCGTGTCCGGGTGGGGGTGTGTCACCCGGCTCTGCCGCCAGCTATCGACAAGCAGGTTGTCCATGTCGTCCCAGTAGGCCACGGCAACCGGCCAGGCGCGCATCAGCGAGCCGTTGCCCGCCGAGTCCGGGTTCTGCTTCATCACCGCCTCGACCGCCTCCTCCCACGATGCGCCCGCGTCGATGCGGCGCAGCACCCGGTTCGTGTGCAGACCGACGTCGGGCGGATCTGCCTTGACCCAGTCCACGAAGCGCCGGGCCAGGTCGTTCGGGTCGAGCGGGCGGTGCGCCAGCAGGCTCTCGGCGAGCGCGAGCGCCATCTCGGTGTCGTCGGTGATGCTCCCGGCGGGCAGCCGCCCCGGCTTCATCTCACGCACGAGGGCGTCTTCCGGCGGGGGCGGGCCGAACTCAAGCGGCATCCCCATCGCGTCCCCGATGGCCGCCCCGACGACGCAGCCCCGCAGGCGGTTAAGCAGAATCTCGTTCATAAAGCTTGGTGCTGTTCCTGTTCTCAGATAGGCTTACGGTCGTGCCATGCCAGCCGACGAGACACAAAAGGATGAAAGGGCGAAGCGTGTTCGACCGCTCGTCGCCTGGCGTCTCCCGGCGGGCATAGGCGCTGGCAACAAGATGATACCGCAGGCGCATGTGATTATCGCGCCCGGCAGGTTATTTCCGCCCATCCTCCGACCAGCGCCGCACCAGCTCGCGCTGGCGCTCGACCAGCGGCGAGGGGCGGTCGTCGGGCACGTCCTCGCGCCAGCGCGCGATCTGCGCCAGCGCCTCTGCGCCCGACAGGCCCCGGCGCACCAGGTACGTGCCGACCACCATACCGGTCCGCCCGATGCCCGCCTTGCAGTGGACGTACACGGTATGCCCCGCCCGCAGCGCCGCGTCGAGGTCGTCAAGGATAGCGACGAGCGTGTCTTCCGGCGGCCTGGCGAAGTCCCTGAGCGGCCAGCGGTGATGCTCGACCCTGACGCCGAGCCGGGCGGCCTCTTCCTCGACGAGCGGCATATAAGGCGGCTGCTCGCCCTCCTCGGTTAGATCGATAAAGAGCGTGACCCCGGCTTCGAGCAGGCGGCGCACCCGCTCGCGGTTGTCGGTGGGCCGGTCGTAGCCGTCGGCCTGATCGGTGTTGGGCAGGTAAAGCGGGTATTCCCCGGCGAGCAGCCTGCCGGGCTCCACCCAGTACGAGACGGGGAAGGGTTTTTCGGGTGTGTTGGACATGTCGAACCTCGGTTGGCGGTTGCCTGCCAGAGTATAGCGCATCTGGGACGGATTCGTGCCAATATTCACGTTCAGAGGGCCGCCGCGAATGAATGTTGCTGTATTGTCGCGAGTGAGTACAAGCCGCCGCGAATGAACTTCGCGGCTCCCGTTGATACCGTCACACCCCCTCCCTGCTCTGTGCCATCTGTGTCATCTGTGGATAACGATCCCTCACCCGGTCAGGGTGCCTTTGGTGCTCGGCACGCCGCCCCGCCGCTCGTCGAGACGGGTGGCTGCGTCGAGCGCGCGCCCCAGCGCCTTGAACAGCGCCTCGGCCTTGTGATGGTCGTCGCGCCCGTACAGGACCCGCGCGTGCAGGCTCAGTTTGGCGTTCATGGCGATGGACTCAAAGACGTGCTCGACGAGCGAGGACGGCATCTGCCCCAGCATGGGCGCGCGGAACTCACCACCGAACACGGCGTAGGGCCGCCCGCTTACGTCTACGACGACCTGCGCGAGCGCCTCGTCCATCGGCACGGTCGCCTCGCCGACGCGGACGATGCCGCGCCGCTCGCCGAGCGCTTGGTCGAGCGCCTGCCCCAGCACGATGGCGACATCCTCGATGGTATGGTGGGCGTCAATGTGAAGGTCACCCTCTGCCTTGACGATCAGGTCGAACAGGCCGTGCACGGCGACATGGTGCAGCATGTGGTCGAAGAAGCCCACGCCGGTGCTGATCTCGGCCTGGCCCGTGCCGTCGAGGTCGAGGGTAAGCGTGATGTTCGTCTCGTTGGTCTGGCGCGTGATGGTCGCGCGGCGGTTGGTCATGTGTGTTGTTCCCTGTCCTCCGTTCTGATCTTTAACCGTACCTCTACACCCCCGCCTCGATCTCCCTGAGCGCGGCGAGCAGTCGGTCCGTTTGCTGCGGCGTGCCGACGGACAGGCGCACGTGGTCGCGCAGGCCGGGCTTGTCGAAGTAGCGGATCAGGATGCCGTAGTCCGCCGCGAGGCGCTGTTTCAGCGCGGCGGCGCTCAGGCCGCTGACACGGCACAGCACGAAGTTGGCGCGGCTGGGGTAGGGCTCCAGGTACGTGACGCTGCGCAGGGCGGCGAGCAGCCGCTCGCGCTCGGCGATGATGCGCTCGACGTTGGCGCGCAAGTATGGCAGGTCGGCCAGCGAGGCGCGGGCGGCGGCATCGGCGGCGACGTTCACGTTGTACGGCTGCTTGATCTTCCACAGGTGCGCCATCAGCGCCAGCGGGAACACACCGTAGCCCACGCGCAGCCCGGCCAGCCCCGCCCACTTGCTGAACGTCCGCAGCACGACGAGGTTGGGTGTGGCGGGCACGCGGCTCGCCGCCGACTCGACCCCGGCGAACTCAATATATGCCTCATCGAGCACGACGATAAGCGGCAGGTGCAGCAGCCGGTCGAGCACGTCGGGCGGGATGAGCGAGCCATCCGGGTTGTTGGGCGAGCACAGGAAGAGCAGCTTCGCACCGCTCTCCAGCGCCGCCCGCTCGACTGCCTCCACATCAAGCGAGAAGTCCGCCCGGCGTGGAACCTCGACGACGCGCGCGCCATTCAGCGCCCCGTCGAAGCTGTACATGCCGAATGTTGGCGGGCAGTTGACGATGGCATCACCCGGCGTGATGACCAGCCGCATGATCAGGTCGATCAGTTCGTCCGCGCCTGCGCCCGCGAGGATGTGCTCTGGCCCCACACCGGCGTACTCCGCGAGCGCCGCCCGCAGCGCCCGGCTCTCCGGGTCGGGGTAGATGGGCACGGCGTCGCGCAGTGCGGCCAGCGCATTGAGCGCGCGCGGCGAGGGGCCGTACGGGTTCTCGTTGGCGTCCAGCTTGACGAGGTCGGTGGCATCGCGGCCAAGTTGCTCGCTCAGCACCTCGAACGGCACGATGGGCGTGTAGGGCTCCATCTGCCGGATGTCGGGCCGGATGAGCGAGTCGATCTGGGTGGTTGGGTCAGTTCTCACGGCTGCCTCCACTGATCCGCGCCTCGGCGGCGGCGGCGTGCCCGGTCAGCCCCTCGGCGTGGGCGATGCGAGCAGCGGTGCGGCTCAACTCGGCGGCAGCGTCGGGCCGCAGGCCGATCACGCTGACCACCGTCACGAAGTCCAGCAGGTTGATGCCGGACGAGAAGCGCGCCGTGCCGCTCGTCGGCAGCGAGTGGCTTGGCCCGGCCACGTAGTCGCCCAGCACCTCGAACGACGACTCGCCGAGGAACACCGCCCCGGCGTGCCTGACATGCCCCAGCCAGCCGAACGGGTCCTCAATCGAAAGCTGGAGGTGCTCGGCGGCGTACTCGTTGGCGACCTCAAAGGCCGTCTCCAGGTCGGGCACGATCACCGCGCCGCCCGCACGCGGCAGCGATTCCGCGATGATGTCCGCGCGGCTCAGCGCCTCCGCCTGCCGGGCGACCTCCACCGCGACCCGCTCGGCGAGCGCCCGGCTGGGCGTGACGAGGATCGCCTGCGCGAGAACGTCGTGCTCGGCCTGCGCCAGCAGGTCGGCGGCGACTGTCTCCGGGGCGGCGGACTCGTCGGCGATGATCATCGTCTCCGTTGGCCCCAGCAGCCCGTCGATGCCGACCGCGCCGAACACCTGCCGCTTGGCGAGTGTGACGAACAGGTTGCCCGGCCCGACGATCTTGTCCACGCGCGGCACGCTCTCGGTGCCATAGGCCATCGCTGCGATGGCCTGCGCCCCGCCGAGCTTATAGAGCTTCGTCACGCCGACGACGTGGGCAGCGGCGAGGATCACGGGCGGGATCGAGCCGTCACGCGCGGGCGGGGTGCAGGCGATGATCTCGCCCACGCCCGCCACCTGCGCGGGGATGGCGCTCATCAGCAGGGAGGAGGGCAGCGGCGCGGTGCCGCCCGCAACGTACACGCCGACCCGGTCGATGGGCCGCATGAGCTGGCCGAGCGTGCCCTCGGCGGAGGCGTCCAGCCAGGACGTGACCGGCTGCTTGCGGTAGAACGCCTCGATGCGCCCGGCGGCGAGGCGCAGGGCGTCTACCACGTCGGGCGGGGTGGCCTCCAGCCCGCGCGCGATCTCCTCCGGCGTGACGGCCAGCTCGGTGAGATCCGCCCCGTCGAGGCGTTTTGTCCAGGCTTTCAGCGCGAGGTCGCCCGTCCGGCGCACGTCGTCCACGATGCGGCGCACGGCCTGCTCCGGCGTCAGCCGCTCGCCGAAGATGTGCTCGATGCCGTCGAGCAGGCTGTCGGTGACGGCGATCTCATCGGGGGCGGCGCGTACCAGGATGCTGTGCCGGGCCTCGTCGAGTGTGTAGATGGGGAATAACTGGTCGGCCATAACTGCCTCCGCTTCGTTAAAAGTGATCCACGAATGTCACGAATGACACGAATATTTTTCATTCATGCTATTCGTGTCATTCGTGGACAAAATCATCCGTGCCATCTGTGCTATCTGTGGCTCCCCTATGCTTCACGTCCGAGGGCCGCCAGCAGACGCTGGTAGCGCTCCGGGTGCTCCTCGAAGATGTAGGCGGCGGGGGTCGCGATGACGCCGCTGCCGCCCACCGCGCGCACCTGCTGGATGGCTGCGTACAGCCGGCTCTGCGGCACGACGAAGTTGATCGCCCACCAGCCGCCCTCGCCGGAGCGGGTCAGCAGCGGCGAGATCGTCGGGCCCTGTAGGCCGCCGAGGTCGGGCTGCTCGAACACCCGCCGCGCAATCTCCTCGTGCGTCTCGCCGCGCATGTTGGCAAAGACCAGGTACTGCCCTCGCGCGCGCAGGTGCGCCTCGACGAACTCAAGGATCTGCCGGGCGGCTTCCAGCACCTCCGGACGCCCGGCGAGCGCCGCCCGGTTGCCGATCAGTACGGCCTGCGAGCGCACGATGGTGCCATCCTCCAACGGGCGCAGGCGGTTGTCGCGCAGCGTTGTGCCCGTTGAAGTGATGTCGGCGATAAAGTCAGCATATCCGACGGCGGGCGCGGCTTCCAGCGCGCCTTCCGCGCTGACGATCCGCACCTGCTCGATGCCCCGCGCCGCGAAGAAGCGCTCGACCGAGTTGACGTGCTTGGTCGCCACGCGGAGCGGGCCCCGGGTGCGCGCTCGCTCTGCGAGGCTGGCGAAGTCGGTTACGTCGTGCCACTCCTCCGGCACGGCCACGACCAGCTCGCACTCGCCGTAGCCCAGCGCATCGTGGATGATCACCACGTCGTTGAGGTCGCCGTTCAGTGCCTCGACCACGTTGTCATAGCCGGCCACGCCGAGGTCCATATCCCCGGCGGCGACACTTTTCGGGATGTCGGCGGTGCGCTGGAACAGCACCAGCGCCCCCGGTAGCGCCGGGATCGAGGCGCTGTACTGGCGCGGGTTGGTCTTGCTGACGTGCAGACCGGCGGCGGCCAGGAAGTCGAGCGTTTCCTCTTCCATGCGGCCTTTGCTCGGCAGCGCAATGCGGATCTGCTGGCTGGGTTGGTTCATCGTCAACGGCTCCACGGGCTTGAGGTAAACGAAAAAGCCCCCCGGTGGTCCGGAGGGCTTGCAATCGCTGCGTGCTCGTTCGCGTTAAGGCATCACCACGCAGGGGGCAACCACCAGCAGGACCACGGGCCCGGCGGCATTGTCATGATGGTGGTGATGCGTGCGAACGATCATGTTGTTCATCATGGCGGAAAGTATAGCGCCGGGGCCGGGGGATGTCAAAGGCGGAATCGTGGAAGACGCGGAGGGGGTGTTCGGGGGCAGTATGGGCGCAGCTCCCACCCTCTTCGGCCCGGCCATTTCGCCGTAACGGCTTCTTGGCTGGTGGCTGCCGCTGGAACCCCCTCCGCCCTCCGGTCGCTTCGCGACCTGCGGTCACCTCCCCCTTGCAAGGGGGAGGTCAACCGAGTGGCGATGCAATCGCCGCTCGGTTGGGTGGGGGTTGGGCAAAGAAGCCATCACAATTGATGAGTTTGTACAATCAAATGGGCTTACGTGTACAGCCATAGGGCGCAGCTAGTAATGGCGAAGCCATTTACCTGCGCCCCTACGCGGGTGACATTCGCGGTTTCAGTTTCCGTGCCCTCCGTTCTCCTCCGCGCCTTCCGCGATTCCGATTGTGTTGGCTGTGACCCGGTGGTAAGCTTGACATGCTATGGAGACACAGAGGTGGACGGTTAGCGAACTGACGCGCTATCTGCGCGAGCAGTTCGAGAGCGACCCTCGCCTGCAGGACACCGAAGTCGAGGGGGAGGTGTCGGACTTCCGTATTCCGGGGTCCGGGCACGCGTACTTCACTTTGAAGGACGCCGATGCGACGCTCCAGTGTGTGATGTGGCGCAGCCAACTGCTCGCGCACCGGGGCGACCTGCCCAAGCACGGCGACCGGGTCATCGCCGAGGGGTATATCAGCATCTACGAGCCGCGCGGGCAGTACCAGCTTTACTGCCGGCGGCTGCGCCCTGCCGGGCGCGGCGACCTGCACGCCGAGTTTGAGCGGCTCAAGGAGAAGCTCGCCGCCGAGGGGCTGTTCGACGCGGAGCGCAAGCGCCCCGTGCCGGTCAGCCCGGCAGTGATCGGCATCGTGACCTCGCCGTCGACTGCCGCGCTGCAGGATGTGCTCAACGTGCTCAGGCGGCGGCGACCCCAGGTGCGAGTCGTGCTCTCGCCCACGCCTGTGCAGGGGGAGAGCGCACCGCCGCAGATCATCCGCGCACTGGAGGCGCTCAACACGCAGGCGGATGTCGAGGTGATCCTGCTGGTGCGCGGTGGCGGCTCTATCGAAGACCTGTGGTGCTTCAACGATGAGGACCTTGCCCGCGCGGTGGCGGCGAGCAGGATCCCGGTGATTGCCGGGGTGGGGCACGAGATCGACTTCACCCTGGTTGACTTCGCCGCCGACCTGCGCGCGCCCACACCGAGCGCCGCTGCCGAGCTGGCTACGCCCATCACCGCCGACCATCTCCGGGCGGACGTGCAACGCCTATCCCAGCGGCTATTTAACGCGGCGGCGCTGCGAACCGCCGAACAGCGCCGCGCCTACGAGCAGGCCATGTACGCCCTGCGCCGCCTATCGCCGAGGGCGGCGATTGACAACGCCCGCCAGCAGGTTGACGGGCTGGTCAGCCGGGCAACACGTGCCGTGCAGAGCCGCTTTGCGCTGCGGCGCAGCGAGCTTGCGGGGCTGAAGCGCGCGCTCAAGTCGATGAGCCCCATGGAGACGCTGGCGCGCGGCTACGCCATCGTGCAGGGGCCGGATGGCCTCGTGCTGCACGACCCCGCGCAGGTTCGCCCCGGCGACCGCCTGCACATCCGGCTGGAGAAGGGGCCGCTCCGGGCCACCGTGGACGAGGAACAGGACGGGATACCATGACCGATAACAGCCTGACATTTGAAGACGCGCTCGCCCAGTTGAACCGGATCGTTGAGCGGCTGGAGACGGGCGAGCTATCGCTTGACGAGACACTGGCACTGTACGAGCAGGGGCAGGAACTGGCGAAGTTCTGTGAGGACGCGCTGACCCAGGCCGAACTGCGGCTGGAAGCGTTGCGCCCCGTACCGGGCGGCGGCTACGAGCGTGTGCCCATTGTAGACGAGGACCCGGACGCGTAAATACCCATGCTTCGAGAGTACATCCGCGACCTCATCTCCAACGACGTTCTGTGGATCAGCGTGCTCACGATGAGCCTGGCGCAGTTCCTCAAGCCGTTTACCTACTACCTGCGGACCCGGTCGTTTGACTGGCATCACATATCAGAGACGGGCGGTTTGCCCAGCTCGCACGCAGCGCTTGTCAGCGCTGTTGCGACGGGCGTGGGCATCGAGTACGGCTTCAACTCCGCCGCGTTTGCGGTCGCCATTGCGGTTGCCATGATCGTGACGTATGACGCGGCGGGCGTGCGCCGGCACGCGGGGGAGCACGCGCGGGCGCTCAACCAGGTGATCGCCGAACTGCTAAGCGGCCACCCCATCTCACAGATCCAGTTTCAGGAAGTGCTGGGGCACAGCCGCATGGAGGTTATGGCAGGGATTACCTTCGGCGTCGGCATGATGATGCTGTGGAAATTCGCCGTGCAGCCGATGTTCAGGTGAGGGGGGGCCGGGCAATGAATTGCCCGGCCAAAAGGGATAGCGAAGCTATCCCGCAAAGTCCCTGCGGGACTCCCGTCTCCTGCGGGGACGGCGCCCCTCCGCCTATGGCGGACGTGCGTCCGGAGGGCGCCTAGCGGTGGCGAAGGGGGAGGGCCGTCCGGTTGGCTGGTAGGGGCGGGTCTCAGACCCGCCCCTACGTGATCCATCCGCCGAATCAAGCAGAAGGCCGCAGCCGCCGCAGCACCGCGCCGGTGAACAGCCGCGCCTCCTCGCTGCCGAACAGCCAGGCCGCGCCCCAGAACACCGCCGCGCCAGCGCCGATCACGGCGAGCGGCCCGATGAACTGCCCCAGCGCATTGTTGACAGGCATCAGCGCCCACAGCGCGAGTGCCATCACCCCGCTGGCGAGGCCTGCACGCGCCATGCTCGCCGCGAAGCGCTGCCCCTCCAGCCCGCCCACACGCGGGCCGACCAGCGCCAGCAGCAGCGCCGCCTCCAGCGTCGTGGCGATGGTGTTTGCCAGCGCCAGCCCCGCGAACGGGCCGCGCACCAGCGATCCGCTGTCGCCGATGAACCGGATCAGCGTGAAGCTCAGCACGACGTTCAGCAGCATCGCCGCACCGCCGATAAGCACCGGCGTGCGGGTGTCATGCATCGCGTAGAAGGCCCGCGTCACGATCTCGACGAGCGAGTGCGCGATCAGCCCCAGCCCGAAGAACAGTAGCGCCCACGATACCGCCTCGCTGTCCGCCGCACTGAAATCGCCATGCTCGTAGATCAGCCGGACGATGGGCAACCGCAGCACGATCAGGCCCACCGTCGCCGGGATGGCGAGGAACAGCACCGAGCGCAGCACCTGCCCGAGCGTGCGGCGCAGCGCCGCCGTGTCCTCCGCCGCGACCTGGGCCGCGAACGTCGGGAAGACGACCGTCGCCACCGACTGCGCGATCAGGCCCTGCGGCAGCATCATCACGTACCAGGCCCGGTCGAGCGCCGCCAGGCTTCCTTCGACCATGCCGGAGGCCAGCGCCTTGTTCACCCAGAAGTTGACCTGCACGATGGCCTGCCCCAGCACGCGCGGCCCCATCAGCCGGGCGACCTCACGCACGCCGGGGTCGGTCACGTCGATGAGCAGATGGTACGGGGCGCGCAGCTTCAGCAGGCCGGGCACCTGCACGCCGAGATGCAGCACCGCGCCGAGCACCACGCCCCACGCCGCGCCGAAAATGCCGATGTCGAAGAGCGGGGCGATGACTACCGCACCGATGATGATGCCGATGGAGTACATCGACGGGGCGAGCGCGGGCAGCAGGAAGCGCTGGTGCGCGTTCAGCACGCCCATCTGCAGCCCGCTGATGCCGAACACGATGGGCGAGATGAGCATGATGCGCATCAGCCGCACGGTGAGCGCGGTCGCCTCCGCGTCGAAGCCGGGCGCGATGACGTAGCGCACAATCGGCCCGGCAAACAGCGCCGTCAGCCCGGCGACGACGACAAGCCCGAGGATCAGCAGGTTGATCACCGAGCTGGCCATGCGCCAGCCTTCCTTCACGCGGCCCTCGGCGAGGTAGTCGGTGAAGGTCGGGATAAAGGCGGAGCCGATAGCCCCGCCCGCGATCACAAAGAAGATGGTATCGGGCACCTGCAGCGCAACGACGAACGCCTCATAGGCGCGGTCCGCGCCGAACACACCGGCGAGGATCGAGGCGCGGAGGAGGCCCAGCAGGCGGCTGAGGGCAAAACCGATCATCACCAGCCCGGCGGCGCGGGCGATCTGCCGGCTGGAGAGGGCGCGGCTGGCGGGCTGGCTTTCGGCTGGAGCGAGGTCGGGTGAGTCTGTCATGCCGCGAGTATACCCCAGCGGCGGGGTCTGCCAAGTCGGGAAGGCTTGTCAAGCGTCCGCGTCGTCGCATAAGGGGGCCTGTGTGTTGACCACCGCTGACCCCCCACCTAACCTCGCAGTGACTACGTCACCGCTCGGTGTGCAGTTGGCGCAGCCAACCGCCAGTGAGAAATCGCCCTGCGATTGCTCTACGCCTCCCCCTTGCAAGGGGGAGGAAGGGCCGCAGTCGCAGGCTGCGGGCCAGGAGGGGGTTCTGAAGTAACCTGACGCCCTCACTTCAATCCTGCCCTGCTCCCCTTGATTGCACAGCCGTCCGGCCTTACAATCCGGTTGGAACCCAACCACACCAGCAAGGAGCAAGCCACATGCCAGAGAAGCAAGCCATCACCACGGCGAATGCACCGGCTGCCGTCGGCCCGTACTCGCAGGCCAACGTCGTCGGTGATTTCGTCTTTACCGCCGGGCAACTCGGCGTGGACCCGCAGACCGGGCAGTTCGTCTCCGACGATGTGCAGGCACAGACCCGCCGCGCGCTGGAGAACCTGCGTGCCGTGCTCGAAGCGGCGGGCACCGACCTCGCGCACGTGGTCAAGACGACCGTTTTCCTCAGCGACATGGCGAACTTCAAGGCGATGAACGAGGTCTACGCGACGTTCTTCGAGCCGCCGTACCCTGCGCGCTCGGCGGTAGCGGTGAAGGAACTGCCGCTCGGCGGCCTCGTCGAGATCGAAGCCGTCGCGGTGAAGCCGTAGCGCCGCGCTCACCCGCGCCCGATGAACCCCGACCTTCAAGCCGCTATCCAGCGTCTGCATGACACCCCGGCCATGGCCGCGCTCGTTGTGGCGGGCGCGGGCGTCGAGGCTGTGCGCTGGCTGCTCGGCGTGGCCGGTGCCTCCCGCACGGTGCTTGAGGCCGTCGTGCCCTACGGCGAGCGGGCCATGGTGAACTACCTCGGCTGGGAGGTGATGCAGGCCGTCAACGCCGGGATGGCGGAGTCGCTGGCGGCGGCGGCCTACGCACGGGCGCGGCGCTTCCGCGTGGGCGAGGGCAGCCCGACGCTGGGTGTCGGCTGCACCGCGACCATCGCCACCGACCGGCCCAAGCGCGGCGAGCATCGCGCACACGTCGCCGTGTGGGACGGCGAGCGCGTGGCGACCCGCTCGCTCGTGCTACAGAAGGGCCTGCGCGACCGGGTGGGCGAGGAGCGCGTCGTCAGTGCGCTGATTGTGGCGGCGCTGTGTGAGGCGGCGGGACTGCCCGCCCCCGCCGTGCCGCTGGCAGATGGCGAGCACATCGAGCAGACCGAGAGCCGTGTAGATCGCCAGCTTGAGCGGTTGCTCGCCGACGAGGTCGGCAAGCTGACCTTCTACGGGCCGGGCGTCTTCGCCGCCGACGAGCCTATCCGCGCGGCGCTGTTGCCCGGCTCGTTCAACCCGCTGCACCACGCGCACGTCCACCTCGCCCGTATCGCCGAGGCGCGGCTGGGCAGGCCGGTGGTGTATGAACTCTCGGTGAAGAACGTGGACAAGCCCACGCTGACGGTCGAGGAGATCTGCGAGCGGCTGGAGCAGTTCGCGTGGGAGAAGCGCCGCGTCGTGCTGACATGTGCCCCGCTCTACCGGCACAAGGCGCGGCTCTTCCCCGGCTGCACGTTTGTCATCGGGTACGACACGGCGGTGCGGCTCATCGATCCGAAGTACTACGGCGGCGACCCCGCCGAGATGCTGGCGGCGCTCGCCGAGGTGCGCGAGGCGGGCTGCGACTTCTTCATTGCCGGGCGGGAGGTCGGCGGCAGGTTCCGCACTGTGGCCGATCTGGACATCCCGCCGGGCTTCGAGGGGATGTTCAGCGGGCTGTCCGAGGACGACTTCCGCGTGGACATCTCATCCACGGAGTTGCGGGCGAGGGGCTTCCACGTGGATTATGAGTGAAAGGTGCGGCCACGCCGGGTGTTGCGCAGGCGTGGCCGTGAATGTGTTATATAAGCTCCCGCCGCAAATGAACTTCGCGGCTCCAGAACCCCCTCCGCCCTGCAGTGCGGGGTGGGGGTCTGCCCCTCACCCCTCACTCGGCGTGATCTGCAGGTTGTCAAACGACGCCTCGAACCCGGCGTAGGCCCCGCTCTCGCCGATGAAGCCCACCAGCCCCTTCCCGGTCTGGATGCCCTGGACCGTTGCGACCGGCGTGCCGTTCACACTGAAGGTCAACTCGCCGTTGCGGAGCTCAACGCGCAGGTGATTGGGCTGGTAGTCCACGAGGATCGCATGGCTGAGCGTGAAGCCGCCGACGAGCGACTCATGCGTCTGGCAGGCCCGCTCGCAGTAGCCAACATCATAGCGGCCATCCCCGGTGATCATCGCGTAGACGAACGACTGGAGGTCGCTGGAGCCCATCAACAGCAGGCCGAAGGCGCTGGCCTCCGGCCCGCTGACAAGCTGGGCGTCCACCTCGTAGACCCCGTCGCCAAAGGCGCGCGTCTGGCGCGTCCAGGCGATGATGCCCGGCTCCTCGATGGCCAGCCGGTACACGCCGTCGATCACCGCGCCGCTGCTGCGCTCGCTGCCGCCGACCAGCCAGTCGTCCGCGCTGTCAAACGCGGTGAAGTACGGCCCTTCCGCCGTGACGACGGCGACCGTCGGGCGGGGCGGCGGACCGGTCAGCGCGCCCCCGCAGGCCGTCAGCAGAAGCGCGGCGAGGGCGAGCGCCGCCAGCGATCTCACCCCAGAGCCTCCGCGACCACCACCGCGAGGTCGCGCACGGGGATGTTCTCGCCCTTGCTCTGCGCCGCCGACGACAGCATGATGGTGCAGAACGGGCAGGCCGTCGAGATCGACTGCGCGCCGGTGCTGATCGCCTCTTCCAGCCGCATCTCGTTGACGGGCCTTGGCTGGTGCGTCTCGAACCACACCTGCGCGCCTCCACCGCCGCAGCACAGGCCCCGGTCGCGGCTGCGCGGCATCTCCACCAGTTCAATATCCTGCACCTGGATCAGCGCGCTGCGCGGGTCATCATAGACCTCGTTGTAGCGGCCCAGGTAGCACGAGTCGTGGTACGTCGTCAGTTCCTTGATCGGCTTTGTCAGCTTGAGATGCCCGTCGTTGATCAGCCGCGTGATGTACGTGCTGTGGTGCACTACATCATAATGGCCGCCGAACTGCGGGTACTCGTTGGCGAACGTGTTGAAGCAGTGCGGGCAGTGCGTGACGATGGTCTGGAACTCGTACTGGTCAAACACGGCGATGTTGGAGTGCGTGGCCTCCTGGTACAGGTACTCGTTCCCGGCGCGGCGCGCCCACTCGCAGTTGCAGCGCTCCTCGTCGCCGAGCACGGCGTAGTCGATGCCCGCCGCCTCGAAGATCTTGACCATCGCCCGCGCGGTCTTCTGGCTCTCCGGGTCGTACGCGCCTGCGCACCCGACCCAGTACAGCACATCGGCCTTTTTCTTCTTGGCCATCACCGGCACGTTAAGCCCGCTGGCCCAGTCGAGGCGGGTGCCGCGCGGGTTGCCCCAGGGGTTGCCGGCGCGCTCGGCCTGCATCATCGCGTTGCCGAGCAAGTCGGGCATGTCGCCTTCCATCAGCACGAGGTAGCGGCGCATGTCCACAATCGAGTCGACATGCTCGATGAGCACCGGGCACTCGTACACGCAGGCCCGGCAGGTCGTGCAGGCCCACAGCGCGTCCTCGCTGACGAACTCCCGCGTGACGGGCATCTCGGGCAGGCCGTCGCCTGAGCCGGGCCGCCGCAGCACCGGCCCGTAATGGTCCAGCGCACGGCGGATGTCGAGGACGACCTCCTTCGGGTTGAGCGGCGTCCCCGCCATCCACGCCGGGCAGGCGGCCTGGCAGCGCCCGCATTCGGTGCAGGCGTCGCCGTCGAGAAGCTGCATCACGCTGAAGTGCTGGATATCCCGCGCACCAAAGACCTCGACCGTTTCATCCTCCAGATCGAGCGGGCGCAGCGCCCCTGGCTCGCGGAAGGATGAGAAGAACACGTTGAGCGGCGAGTAGATGATGTGCTTGAGCGGGAGGTCGAGGAAGACGGCGTAGATGACGGCGGTCAGCGAGAAGTGGAAGATCCACGTGGCAAGGTGGGCGGTTTGCAGTGTCGCCTCGTTCACGCCGAACAGCACCCACAGGCGGCTGACGGCGTACCCCGCAAAAGACCATGTCTGCCAGGGCGGCTGCACCACGGCCAGCCGGAAGGACTCGATCAGCAGGCCGCTCAGCAGGTCGATGAGCAGGATCCACAGCATCGCCTGGAAGCCGAAGCTATACGTCAGGCGGTTGGGGCGGAATGTGGCACGGCGCCCCAGGGCCAGCGCCAACCCGAAGATGCCGATCAGGGTGACAAAGTCCAGCACCAGCTCGTAGACGAGGTAAAAATCGCCCTGGAGCAGCTTCGCGTCGAACAGCAGCACGAAGATGTCGTAGTCGATGGTGGCCAGCGCCGTGCCGATGAACAGCACGATCAGCGAGAGGAAGATCGACATGTGCATGATGCCGCTGTAGTTCTCGCGCAGGATGCGCACCTGCGCCACCGCGTATTTGAATACGCGGCGCAGCCGCTCCCAGAAGCGATCGGTGGGCAGCTTGCCCTCGCCCTTGTACCACATATTACGCCGCAGCCACAGCTTGCCGAGCAGCACGATCAGGCCGAGCGCCTGTGTGGCATAGAGCAGCGTAATCGCCCAGTCGGGTATGTTCCAGTAGGTGTCACGGAATGGCATTGCGGAGACTCCCCCTCGGAGGTTGACCAACGCGCGCCGCCGCTGATGGCGGGTGCCGGCGTGCGCGCACCTGTAATGGCGCCAGTTTAGCACGTGCCCGGGGGGATGACAATGCGAGGGGCGTCGGCTGTGGGGTGAGGTTGAAGCTCAACCGCTCTGCACCCCCTCTGCCGCTGCGAAGCAGCGGCATCTCCCCCTGCTAGGGGGCGATTCGATCCATGTCACATAACCTCCCCCTTGCAAGGGGAGGAAGGGCTGCAGCCGCAGGCGGCGGGACAGGAGGGGGGTCGCAGCGGCAAAAGTGCCGTGCGGACAGCCTCGCAAGCGTCAGGGCTGCCGCCCCATGCAACCATCCCCCGCCGCGCGGCGTAAATACAGCATAAGAACGCGCACCGAGATGCGTGCTGACTGGCACTGCACAGGCAGATCATGTATAATGGTTTCGCATGGGGCCGTAATGGCTTCGACAGGGAGGGATGCAAACTCACTGCGAGCCGGAGCGCACTGGACTCCGTGATCAAAGTGCAAAACAATAAATGCCAACGAGCAGACACCTGCTCTGGCGATGGCTGCGTAAGTAGCCTAAGCCAAGCTGACCCCTTGCGAGGGGTCACGTCCGCCTCAGTTTGACAGCGTCGGCTGAGTTCCGGGCGTCATAAAGGCGCTGGTGCGGTGCTCGCCGGTCTCCGGGCAGCACCTAAGACCAAAAGGGAGACTAGCCCCCAGCCGAGCCTGCCGGTTGGCGCGGGGCGGGGCGAAACATGCAATAAACCGGCTACGCTCGTAGACGTGAGGGCGCGAACTTTCTGGACGGGAGTTCGATTCTCCCCGGCTCCACTGTCAGCGACCCGAGGCGCGTGCCCGGGTCGTTTTGTTTTTGTCCACAGATTTCACAGATGGCACGGATTAAAAGGTTTGTCCACAAATGACACGAATGGCACTAATGTTTTTATTCGTGTCATTCGTGCCATTCGTGGATACCCCCTTCATCTGTGCTATCTGTGTCATCTGTGGACTCACTCACTCTCCCACCGCGATCTCAAGCAGCGTGACCGCATCGCCGAGCGGCGTGCCGTCCGCGCCGGTAGCAGGCAGCCGTCGCCAGTCGAGCGGCAGGTACAACCCGACCTGCACCGTGTACGCGCCGGGCGGTGAATCCTCGCGGATCTGCACGGCGTACGAATCCACGATCACCTGTCCGGGCCGCCAGCCGGTGGTCGGGTGCGTGCCGCCCCCCGGCTCCTGATCCTGCTGGCCCCACACAAAGTTGTTTGTTTCCGTGTTGGGCGTCTCACCGACCACGTGCACGAACACCTTGTACCGCTCCGGTATGGGCGCGTCTGCCTGCCAGTACAGCGTCACGGGGACCGTCTCGCCGGGTGCGAACGCCGTTTGCGGCGGCAGTTCCGCCGCGAGCAGCGTGATATGCTCGCCAAAGCGCACGTGGAGTTCCACCGCGCCGGGCGGGATGCTCACGGCCTCGACCGGGCGGGCGGGGCGCAGACGCACCCGGCCCAGCGTCTGCCACGTCTCCCCGGCGACGAACACGAGGTCCGCCGGGCCGGGGAGCGTGTCGGCGGGCACGAACAGCCGCACCGGCAGGTAGTGATCGCCTGCCGCGCCGGAAGGCAGTTCGGCCAGCACCGAGGCGATCTCCGCGCCGTGCCGGTCGATGAGCTTTAGCGCGACGGTGGGGTTGCCCTCAAGCGGTGTCTCGACGTGCCAGCCCAGCCCGACCGTGAGCAGGTCGCCCGCGCGAGGCGTGCGCGTCGGGAGGGCGTAGCCTGCCAGCCGCACGCCGTCCGCAATCGGGGCGCTGATCGCCTCGAAGCCCGGCGGCCACCCGGCCACCCGGTCGAGCGTGCCCGGCGCGGCCCGTTCCTCCGTCAGCGCGTAGAACCAGAGCTGCGCCTCGGGGAAGTCGTAGCGGCGCACCGCTTCGGCACGGGCGGCGAGCAGCTTAGCAAGGCGGTTGTCCGGGTCGGTGACGGGCGCGTACTGGGTCTGCACGAGCCACACGCCCTGCGCGTTTGACAGCGGTTCGAGCAGGCTGGCGGCATAGGCGTCGTCGCGGATGGTCTGCGTGTAGGTGATGGGCGTGTAGTCGCCAGGGTAGTGGTAGGCGAAGATCGGCCAGTCCTGATCGTTGTTCAGCACCACGGCGTCGCCGGGCTGGCGCAGCGCCGCGAGCGCGGCGGCAGCGGAGATGGCATCGTCTCGCAGGTCAAGGCCCTGATAGTAGCCCGCCAGCCGCACGCCCGATGCAATCAGCGGCACGGCGAGGGCGGCAACCGCGAGCAGGCGCGCCGCGCGCTGCCGGGCGCGGCTCAGGGCGGCCAGCCCCCAGCCGAGCAGCAGGTAGGCGGCAGGCGAGAACAGCAGGAAGTAGCGGGCGGAGGGCGTCGGGTTGTCGAAGCGCTCGGCACGGGGCAGCGAGAACAGTATCCAGATGAACACCGGCGGCAGCGCTGCGCCGAACGCCAGCAGCGCCCACGCTGCCCGTAGTTGCACGCGGCGGGCCGACCGCCACGCAAAGATCGCCGCCGCAATGAAGATCAGGGCGGCGGCGACAAGCAGTACACCGGCCCGCTCGATGTTCTCCGAGATGCCGAGCAGCACGACGCTCAGGTACAGCCGCGTGATGAAGCCGAGGTCGGCGGCGATGGGCTGTGCGGCCTCGACGATCATCTGCCCGCGTGCGTAAATCAGCCAGGGCAGCACGAGCGCCAGCGCGCCTGCCTGTGAGGCGAGCCACGGCCCGGCCAGCCGCCCGCGCCGCTTCCGCGTGGCGACCGCGATCAGCAGGCCGAGGTTGGCTATGGCGACCACCCCGGCAAACACGTAGAACGTCAGCAGGCCGCCCGCTGTCGCCAGCCCCAGCACGAGCGCCCAGCGCCAGCGCCGCCGGGCTCCGGTAATGAGCTTCAGCGCGGCCCACAGCACGAGCGCCGCGAACAGCAGCGCGAGCACGTGCATGCGGATCTCCTGCGACCAGCGCACCGCGAGCGGTGAGGCAGCCAGCAGCAGGGCGGCGAAAATGCCCGCGCGCCCCCCGCCGGCGGTCCGCCCGGCGCGGTCGATCACTGCGACGGCGAGCAGACCGAGCAGCGCGGAGAGCAGCCGCAGCGCAACCTCCTCTTCCCCGGCAAGCGCCCGCCAGCCGCGCAGCAGCAGGTAGTACAGCGGCGGATGCACGTCCACCGCCGTCTGGTAGAACAACTCGCCAGGCGGCTGCCGGGCTATCCATACCGAGAAGCCCTCGTCCCACCAGACGGAGTCGCCGCCCAGGGCGAGCACGCGCAGCGCAAAGGCCGCGAGCAGCACGAGCGTCATCAGGGCGAGCCGGTAGGTTGACCGGTTGGAAGCGGGGATGTGCGTCATGGGACCTGATGCTTATTACACGTCGAGGCCGGCCTGATGGCCGACCTCGATAGCATAGCGCGGGGTGGGGCGAGGCGACAACCTCACCCTCACATCAGCGACGTGACCGCCTCCGGCAGGGTGAAAGACCCGTCCGCCCCGCGCGGGAAGTCCACAACGGCGACAACCGCCGCCACATCGAGCGGCGCGTACAGGTGCGGGAACTGCTCGCCCGGTGTGCCGGGGCCGTCGGGTGGCTCCCAGCGCAGGTTGTCCGCTACCTGCGTCGCGTCCACAACGAGCAGCACAAGGTCATCCCGGTCGGCGTAGAGGGCGTTCGCCACTTTGACCACCTGCGTGGGCGTCGAGAAGTGGATGAAGCCCTGGCTTGCCAGCGAGTCTGCCCGATACTCGCCGGACTCCGTCGCCGCCTGCCACGCCTCACGCGTGGTGATGTGCAGAATCAGGCTGCTGTGCGCGCCTGCCATCAGCCGAACCTCCTGCCGCGCACAGCCCGCCATTCCAACTCGCGGTGCAGGTCTTCGCGGGTATCACACTCCACCGGGTCGATCAGCACGTCGGGGCGGAAGGCCTTGATGCGCGCCGTCACCTCATCGATATCCTCGCTCCGCGCGAGGATGGTCAGCGCGACGCTGCGCCCCGCCGGGATGAGCGCCATCTGCCGCCAGTCGGCGGTGACGGTGGGCCGGAACTCCTGCCAGTAGCGCCAGCCCACATCGAAGAACCAGCCGGGGTCCACGCCGGGTGCGAACACCAGCCAGTGATGCGCAACCTGTGCGGACGCCTCGTCGCTGAGAGCCTGCCCGGCGGCCTGCTCGCCCTCTGCAGGCGTCTCATCGGGCGCCGACTGCGCGACCATCTCGACGGCGGGCTGATCGCTGGCGGGAGCCGTATCGCTGAACTCCTCCTCCGACCAGTCGCCGGTCATGTCTACAATCTCATCGTCGGTGTCCTCGCCCGGCTCCGTCTCGCCCTCCCAGGACATGGCCGCGCCCTGAAGTTCACCACCGGACGGCTCGCGGTCCTCCATCTCGGGCGGGATGGCCGCGCCGCCAAGCGGTTCGAGCAGAACGTCCTCGGTTTCCTCCAGGTCGGGCGGCAGCGGTTCGGGCTGATCACCGCCGAGGTCCTCTTCCCAGTCGTCCTCCCCGGTCATTTCCGCAAGTTCTTCGGGGTACTCCGCGCCGGTGAGGTCGGCAAGCTCCTCCTGCATGTCTTCCGGGAGGTCGCTGATTCCCTCGATGCCGGGCACAGCACTCGCCGTCTCCGGCTCCTCCCAGGCGTCCACGGTCTGCCCGGTGAGGTCTTCGTAATCGGGTTCGACCTCGGACTCGGGGCGGCCCATCTCGGAGGCCATCCATGCCGCGTCCGTCTGGTAGGATTCGAGAGGCTCCTCCGGCGTGTCGATGGCGATCAACTCCTCAAGCGACTCCTCCCCCGGCTGATCGGCGGGGGTGCCGCCCAGCAACTCTTGAAGCTCCTCCTCCGGCAGTTCCTCGGCCAGCCAGGCAGGGATTTCGCCCTCCTCGTCGCGGTCGGGCGCGTACTCACCGTTCTCCGCCTCGCTGAACGGCATCTCCCCGGCCTCGTTGTCAAACCCGCTCGTCTGGAACGGTTCCGGCTCGTCCTCGCTGTCAGGTTCTTTCGCCTCGCGGCGGCCTGTTGCGTCCTGCTCGGCATCGGCGCGATACTGGGCCTCGGCGAGCCAGGCGGGCAGCTCTTCATCGTCGTCGATGGGCGTCGCCTCGCCATCCACGACGAACTCATCTTCCGGTTCAGGCTCCGGCTCGAAAATGCCGCCCGTGTCGATGCCCGGCACCTGCTTGCGCAGCGGCGGGTCATCGGCCATGCGCTCGATGGCCGGGAGGATGCCCTGCGCCTCGTAGAAGGCGCTCTCATCGCTGAGGCACATGCCAAAGAACCACGGCGGCCCCTGCCGCACGATCCACTTCCACATCGCCACGACGGCCTCGGCGTGCGATTCGATGTTGTAGGGCGGATAGGCTGTGTCTGGCTGGAGCGGGCTGCCGTCCTTCTGCGGAATGGGCAGGATGCCGCCTGCCGTACCGACGACGGGCACCGGCCCGGCGTCGAGGTGGTGCTTCAAAAGCTGGATGAACGCCTCGCCTGCCGCCACCAGCCCGCCAACATCGCCGAAGCGCGCGGCGCTGCCGCTGCCCCGGAACACCGTCCGGCCCGGGTCATGGTGCTGCATGATCGGGTCATAGGGGTACTCGAAGTGCCAGCCGCCCTCGTCTGCGCTCTGCTGGTAGTAGGGGCGGGCGACGTTCGGCGGGCCGCCCGGCGGCTCCTGATAGAAGTGGTTGCCGATGCGCGGGTGTGTGGCGGCCCACAGCCCGCGCCCAACGACTCGCAGGAAGCGGTCGGCGTGGACCTCCTTGAGGTAGCGCAGCATGGCATCGAGCCAGTACACGGTAGACGTGGCGCGGTCGGCGCTGGCAGCGAGCGCCGGGAAGGCCGGGTAGCCGCCCATCTCAATGATGCGCTCCGCCCAGTCGAGCCAGTTATCCATCAGCGGCCCGATCGCGTCGCCGTTCTCCCACGTCACCTCGACCGAGCGCTGCGGCCAGAAGTCCTCGGTGTTAGGCTCGCTGTACAGCTCAAACCAGCGCACGCCCACGCTGCGGTACTCCCGGAGCGTGGCGTACCAGTCGTCGGGCACGGGCATCGCGCCGGGGCTGGAGCGGTGGATGCGCACGATGGGCGTCACCCCGCTCTCGACCAGCTCGGCGGCTTCGTCCACATATTCGTCGCCGCCCACGACCAGCGCGGCCCAGCCGGCCTGCGGGCGGGTGTAGCGGCGCGGATCGACGGATTGGAACGGGCCTTTGTTCTGCAGGCCGCGCGGGTTGTGGGACCACTCGTAATCTTGCAGATTCATGCTCGTTCCTCCGTTCCAAAGCGCTGTTCCGCGGCGGCGCGCTGGTTCAGACGGGACTCAAGGCGTGGCAGGTCCTCGGCGATGATGACGTCAAGGTGAACATCCCGGCGCCGCGCCCTGAGCTGGCGCTTGATTCTCTCCGCAGCTTGCTCGGTTGCGAGAATCGTTACGGCAATTGTCGCGTCGGGGTGGATGAAAGACAGGAGTTCGGTGTCCTGAGTAACGATGGGCTGGAACTTCAGCCAGTACTCGCGCGCGGCCTGCGTGAACCAGGCTCCCGGCAGTTCCGGCGGCAGAATTAAGAAGTGGTAATCGAAATGGTCTGCCATGCGCGTCCCTTCCTCATGGTAGTGGGTCACACGTTGATGATAGCATAGCATCGTGCCGAATCGAGGGCAAAGGGGCTCGCGTGGTGCGCTGCTTTCAACCCCACCCCCCATCCCTCCACGCCGCAGGGAGGGGGGAGTCGGCGCAGCCAACTCCACGGGGCGCAACGCAGTGGCGATGGGGTGAGGTTCAGCCCGCCAGCCCGCCGATCGCCTCGCGGGCGAGCGCCAGCACCCGCTCGACGGTTTCCGCCTCCGTACCGACCGGCACAGCCTGCACCCGCACGCCCTGAGCGCGCACCTCGGCATCGAGCGCGGCGGCGAGCGCGCCGAGCGCCCCCTGCGTGGCGGCGAACGCCGCGCCGCCCTCGCCCGGCTCGCGGGTCAGCAGGGCGATCAGCCCGCCGCCCTCGTCGGCCATCACCCGCGCAGCAAGCTGTGCGGCCAGGTACGCGCCGATCAGGTTGACCTCGACGGTGCGCCGCAGGTCCCACTCGTCCATCTTCAAGGCCGGCTGGCGCGGGCTGACGTGGGCGTTATGGACGAGCAGGTGCAGGTGGCTGCCGTAGCGGTCCCGCGTGGTTTCGATCATCCCGGCAAGCTGGAACTTGTTGGCGACATCGCCCTGCCAGGCGAATGCCTCGCCGCCCGCCTCCACGATCGCCGCCGCGACCTGCTCGGCGCGGTCGGGGTTGAGGTCATTGACGCATACACGCACGCCCGCCGCGCCAAGCGCCCGCGCGAGCGCCGCGCCAATGCCGCGCCCGCCGCCGGTCACAATGGCGCTGACTCCGTCCGGGAACTGAGTGGAATGGGTCATCAGGTTGGTCCTCGCTTGGATGTGGGGAGGTTGAATACCCCGTAATTGTAGAGGAAGCAGGCGGGGATGTCTATGCGGAAAAATGCCGGGGCACGGGCGACGCCGCACCCCGGCAGCCGCATACGTGCTAGCGGCGCTGTTCGGCCTGGCGGTTGATGCTTGCCATCGCCAGCCGGGTCAGGTCCTGGTCGAAGCGGTCTTCCTCGTCCAGCGTCTTTTGCAGGGCGGTCGCCGCGTCCGGGTCATCCATAAGCTGAGCATAGGCGCGCGCCGTGCCGTAGGAAGCGATCTCGTAGTGCTCGCCCTTCTGTACAGCGGCGATGATCGCGGCGTCGAGCACATCCTTCTGCGCGTCCTTCATCTTCAGGACTTCCTCGGCCTCCTGGATGATGCCCTTCATCCCATGGCAGACCTTGCCGTTGGGCTTTGCGCCGATGCTGTCGAACAGGCGCTCCAATCGTTCGATCTGACGCTGCGTGGTCTGCTGGTGCTGCTGAAGGTACTCCTTCAGCTCCGAGTTCGACGCCGCATCGTGCATCTTCGGCAGCGCGTCCATAAGCTGCTGCTCGGCGTCGTAGATGTCCAGCAGTGTTTCGACGTACCAATCCATGAGCTGCTGCATCGTGTCCCTTCCTCCATACTCTCACCGCTTACTTTACACCTCACCCCTCGATAGTAGAGAGCCGGGGATAAAAAAGTCCTATCAATCGTGTAAAAAGAATCCTAAGAAGCCCGGCATGCGGATGGCCGGATGGGAGATTGGCGCCGCCGGGCCGCTACGCCAGCCCGGTCCCTACACGTGTGACGAACGCACTGATCGCGCCGAAGTAGCGGTCGGGGTTGGTGAAGATGAGGTCGTTGTGCCCGGCGTACTCGATGATCAGCAGGCGTTTATCGCTTGCGGGCGAGGCCTCGTGCAGTTCGCGGGCGTTGCTGGCGGGGATGAGTTGATCTGCCGCGCCGTGAATCACGAGCAGCGGCATGTCGATGCGCCCCATCTTGCCGAGGTTGTCGAAGGGGTCCGCCAGGCCCTGAAGCCGGTCGGCGGGCAGCCCGAGGTGGATAAGCAGCGCCAGCGCGCGGGAGAAGCCGCTCTCGATAATGAGCCCGGCGTGTGTATCGCCCGCCTCGTGTGCGAGGTGGATGGCGGGCGCGCTACCGAGCGAGCGCCCCATAATAAAGCGTGGCGCATCCGGCTCGACGCCGCCTTCCTCCAGCACGCGGGGCAGCGCCTCGTGGACGGCGAGCGCATCGGGCAGGAGGGTGCTGACGCGCGGCTCGCCGGTGCTCCAGCCGTAGCCCCGGTAGTCCACGACGAGCAGCGACACACCGATCTCGTCGTAGAGCGGCGCGATGCCGTCGTAGTCGGGCGCGATCTCGCCGTTACCGTGAAATAGCAGAACGAGCGGCGCGGCGGGCGCGGCCCGGTAGAGCCGGTAGCCGAGCGCGATGCCATCGCCCACAGGGATCGTACCGTCGGTCACGTTCTCGCGGCGTGACCCCGGCTCCGCCCGGCGCGGGTAGAACAGGAACGAGGCGATCTGCGGGTTGTCTAACTCGGTCATGGTTGGGTTCTCCATTCAATTTGCCGCTGCTTTCAGCCCGTCTGCGCAGAATGCTTGTGCGCCGCACTGTACATGGCTTCACCTGCGAACCCCACCCCCTCACCGCTCTGTGCGCACGAAGGCGTAGATGCGCGGGTGCAGCCCGCCCTGAAACACCTTCACCGCATCCACCAGCGACCACAGCGGCGCGATATCCCCCAGCAGGCTCTCGAACAGCTCGATCATGTGCGTGATCACCACGAGGCGCGCGCCGGGCCGCGCCACCCGTGCCCACTCGCCGAGCGCCGCCGGGTACACCCAGTCCAACTGGGATTGGTCGCCGACAAGCTGCCCCCAGGGCAGGTCGGCGACGATGGCCGTGCATACGCCGTCGGGGATGCCTACCAGGTTGGTGGCGTCCATCTCCAGCAGGTCGATGCGGTGGCCGAGCGCCGCCTCCTGAACGTTCTGTTTGGCGCAGGCCAGCGCGTTGATGTCGTTGTCGCAGCCCGCCACGATGTCCGCCGGGCCGCGTGCCAGCCGCTCGATGAGCAGCGTGCCGGAGCCGCACATCGGGTTGAAGAAGAAGTCGTCAGGCTGTGGGTTGGTCAGGTCGATCATCGCCGCCGCGATGGTGGCGTTCAGCGCGCCGGGCATGTCGCACACGCGCCAGTGCCGCGTGGCGAGCGGGCGCGGCGAGAGCCGGAGCAGCACATCCCAACTGCGCTCCGCGCCCGGCGTCGGGCGGACCCGCATCAGCAGGTCGGCGTCGTCGGGCTGGTTCTCCATGCGGGTATGCGCGGCGATCTCGTCGCCGAGCCGCTGGAACACCGAGGAGTCCTTGCCGGCGGCGCTGAAGCGGAACGTGCGGAACGAGCGCGGCGGGTGTAGCCGCTCAATCTCGTGGATCTCGTCGAGGAGTCGGTGGAAGTGCTCGTGGCCCAGCAGCGCCCTGGGCCGGGGGATGTCGAAGCGGAGCAGGCGATAGACGGCAACGACGGTGCGCAGCCCGAGCAGGTCGTAGGCGTCGCCCCGGTAGGTGAAGGGCAGCGTGTCTTCTTTGCGGCTGTGGTGGATGGTGACCTGATCGCCAAAGCGGCGCTCAAGCTCGGCGGTGGCAAAGCGCTTCAGGCCGGGCAGGACTTCAGCTTCGTACTGCATGCGGCAGGTGGTTCTCCTTCACTGGGATGAGGTCTGTCTCCATCTTACCGCATCGCTGATGAGTTAAGGTAACCCCACTCTCGCAACGCAGGGAGGGGATTTTATGTGCGAGACACGCGCCCCATGAACCGTGGCTTTACGGAAATTGCGGTAGGGGCGGGTCTCAGACCCGCCCCTACGGGCCGTCGCATCGGGAGCTGCGAGGAACCCCACCCCCGCAGAGCGTCACCCCAGGTTGGGCACGAGGATCCAGAAGAGCGCGTAGACGGCCAGCAGCGGCAGCCAGCCCATCACCACGAGCGGCAGCCACGCCAGCGCACCGTGCCAGCGAGCGGGGAGGAAGCGCGCAACGAACCGCGCCCAGCCCCACAGCCCGGCGGCAGCCGTCAGCCCCAGCGGGATCAGTGCGGGGTACAGGTAGCGACCCTGAAACTGCACGAAGGTCAGGTTGTAGTAGCCGAACTGCACGACAGCCAGCCCAACGAGTGCGGCGAGCACCCACAGCCCGGCGCGCGTGGTGCGGGTCAGCGGCGGCGCACCACGCCGGGTGGCGATGAGCAGGGCCAGCCCGGTGGCGAGCTCCAGCAGGAACGCGCCGATCAGCCAGTAGATGCGCGGCGGCATCGGCACGGCCATCCAGCCGAACTGCCCGAAGAAGCTGTGGAAGGTGGTGCTGAGCAGGCGCTGTGCGTACGCGCCCGCGCCGATCTCCGCGATGAGGTCAGCGGTGCGAAGCTGCCCCACAACCGCCGCCTCGTGCGCAGTCTGCGCGAACAGGTCCGGCCAGCCGTACACGGCGACGTTCCGGCCCCACCACAGCGCGCCAAGCGCGACTGCAATCCCGCCCGCCCAGGCTGCCTGCCCGGCGAACCAGCGCGCCGAGCGGCGTTCGTGGGCGGCGCGGAAGGCAATTGCCAGCGCGACGACCAGCACCGCCGGGCCGTAGACTGTCAGCTTGGTGAGGAAGGCCAGCCCCGCCAGCAGCCCGAGCAGCGCCGGGTGCGGCCTGCGGGCGGGCTCGCCCGCGCCGAGATAGCCGAGTGCCAGCACCAGCAGCGCGCCGAGCACCAGTTCCGCCAGGGCGTCGTTGTTCACGCTCGACAGGATGGCGACGTGCTGCGGGATGAAGGCGACGAACACGGCGGCGGCCAGTGCCAGCGGCGGCGATCCGAGCAGCCGCGCCGCGACGAGGTAGGCCATCACCACGACGCCCGCGCCCAGTACAACGGACACCAGCCGCAGCGCGAGCAGGCTGCCGCCCGTCAGCGCGAAGACGGGCGTGGCGAGCAGGTAGTAGAGCGGCGGCTGATGGTCCTCGTACTCCAGCCTGGAGAGGCGGGCGGGCGGCGGCTCCTCACGCGAGGCGACCTCATTGATGAGGGCGGTGTCCCAGTCGCCGGGCGCGATGACCGGACAACACCCGCCGCCCGCGATCTGCGCGACGTAGTTGTAGTGCGCGGGCTCATCCGGGGCCTGCCATGCCGGGGTGTAGACGGCATACAGCGTGCCTACCACGAGGAAGACGAGGACGACGAGCGCGAGCAAGACGCGGGCGGCGCGGGGGTGCATCATGCGGGCTGCCTGGTAGCGTTAATCTGTGCGGAGGCCAGCCGGGTGACGACGAACAGCCACGGCGCGCCGACGCCGACCCACAGGCCGATGAGCGCGTAGCTCACGAAGGCGAACACGGCGTTCTCCGGGAGCACCGCGCCCAGCCCGAACTCAAGCACGCCCACCCCGACAAAGCCGATCAGGAAGCGCAGCAGGCGCTTCGTCCAGTCACCGCCCGCGCTGAAGCGCTGGTAGTGCCAGTCGAGCGCAAAGCCGAGCGTCATGCCGAAGAAGAGCGCGCTGGTCGAGAGCGCCGACTCAATAAGGTCCTGCGGCGGCACGGGCGGGCTGAGCCACTGCGGCGAGGTCGCCTCGAACAGCACCGGGTGGATGATGATCATCAGTGCGGTGATGCCGACGATCAGCGCGAGGTGCGAGCCAAGCGACAGCCCCGCCAGCCAGTCCGCGATGCGTGGCTCCAGCCAGGCGTACAGCGCCAGCAGCACCAGCGCAATGAGAATGCCGGACGCGACATCCTGCGGGTAGTGCACGCCTAGCACCATGCGGGAGGCGGCCATCAGCAGGATGTAGAGCACGGCGGCGACCGTCACCCAGGCGCGCCGCGCGTGCCACGCGGCAAAGCCCGCGAGGCTCGTTGCGCCCTGAGCGTGCCCGCTCGGCAGGCCGTAGGAGGTCTCCTCGACCATGTTGGACACGTCAGATGAGATGAAGTAGGGGCGCGGGCGGCCAAACAGCGACTTCGCCCAGCCGACGACCCAGGCGGTGAGCGCGATCAGCACGCCGAGCCGCCGCCCGAGCTTCTCGTCGAGGCTCCAGTACACGAAGGGCAGCACGAGGATGTAGAACTCGGTGATGCCCAGGTAATGAAATACCATCGCAAGGGATGTGACCAGCGGCGTGCGCCACGACTGGAACCACAGGATGATGTCAAGACCCCAGCCGGTTTCCAGAACTCCCATAGCGCTTTGTCTCCTTCTCCTGGCGGTGGGTTAAATAGCCACAGCCCCGGCCTTACCCTGCTATCTGCCCGCCTGCTCCGGCGCGGCGGCGAGAGCGTGAGGCTCATCGGGCAGGGCGAGCGCGGGGATCTGCCTGCGCACCACAAACCACAGGCCGATCAGCACGGGCAGCGCCACCAGCGCCACGACGAGTGGCAGGTCATGGGCCGGCGTCAGCTCGTAAAGCTGCCCGGCGGCTGCGGCGGCAATCGCAGCGGCGACGGCGTAGGCCGTCTCGACGATGCCAAAGGCTAGCCCCTGGTTGCGTGCTGACACGACATCCGCCGCGCGGGCGAGGGCCAGCGTCCGCACGACGGCCAGCGCCCCCACGCCGAAGAAGGTCACTGCCAGCAGCGCGGGCTGTGCGAACAGCCAGATGCCGAGCAGCGCCAGCGTGTACACGCCGAGCGCCGCGGCCAGGCTCCAGCGCGGGTTGAGGCGGCTGGCGACGGTGTTCAGCACGACGGTCCCCAGGGCGTCAATCGAGAACAGCAGGCCGATGTACCCCAGCGTCAGACCGCGCGCCTCCTGCAGGAAGTTGGGCAGAAGCTGGTAGCCGGTGAACATCGCCACGAAAATCAGCGCGTAGTACAGGCTGAGCCGCTGGAAGCGGCGGTTGCGCAGCAGGTCGGCAGGGCGCTCGGAAGTCGGCGGCGCGGTGACCTCCACCTCGGTCGTGAGCAGGACGATGGCGGTCGAGAGCGCGAACACCCCCGTTGAGATCCACAGACCGGTGCGGATGCCCCAGCTTTCGGCGACCAGCCCACCCAGCGCGGGCGAGACGATCAGCCCGGCGGTGTAGGCGGCGAACACGGCGGCGAGCACGCGGTCCGTCTGCCCGGCGCGGGCGCTGCCGGGGGGCATGTTCTGGATGGCGTAGGCGCTGAGCGACGGCATCGCAAAGGCCGAGATGCCATACACGACAAGCCCCGGTATGAAACCCTGCCACGTCGTCGCCAGCGCGCACATCACCGTGCCGAGCACGCCCAGGAACCACGACGCGACCATCACGCGGTGCGGGCCGATGCGGTCAGCGAGGTAGCCCGCCGGAATGGGCAGCAGCGCGCGCACGGCCAACTCGATGGCGAGCGCCAGCCCGACCTGCGCCTCCGTCGCTCCAAGCTGGACGAGGTACAACTGCCGGAAGTTGATGTACCACAGCCCCTCGCCGAGCGCCCAGACGAACAGGGCCAGCATCAACAGGCGGTTGTTGCGGCTCAGCATGCCCAGCATCAGCTTACTACCGCCCGCACAAACTCGGTCACGGCCTCAAAGACCTGCGGGTACTCGATGTCCTCGGTGCAGACATGCCCGCTCCGCTCCAGCACGAGGCAGCGCTTATCGGTGCTGCCGATGCTATTGTAGATCTTGTCGAGGTTGTCGAACGTGACGGTTTGGTCGGCCTTCGAGTGGACGAGCAGGGCGGGCGCGACCACGAGGTGCAGGCGCTCGTGCAGCACGCGCAGCATATCCCTCATCTGGCGCATGGCGGGCAGCACCCACACGTCATAGCCCGGGCGCGGAATCGGTTCCTCACCCCGCTTGATCTGCTCGGCGCGGACGTGCTCAAGGAACTTCTGCCGTGCCTCCGGATCGCGCGCCTTGGCGACGCGGTCGACCAGCCTGCTCATGATCGGCAGCAGCGGGTGCTGGAGGATGGGCATATCGTACACGGCAGACAGGGTGACGACGCCCGCCACCGGCACCTGCGAGGCAAGCATCAGCGCAAGCGCACCGCCCATCGAGAGGCCCATCACGAAAATCTGATCACAGTGCTGGCGCAGCAGTTCGTAGCCGGCCATCACATCCGCCACCCACTCGCGCCAGTGGACGTGCTTGAGGTCATCGGGGGTGGTGCCGTGCCCGGCAAGGCGCGGCCCGTAGACCGTCCAGCCCTGCTGGTTGAGGTGCTGGCCCAGCCAGCGCACCTCGAACGGCGTGCCCGTCATGCCGTGAAGGGTCAGGCAGCCGATCCGGTTGCCGGGGTAGAAGAAGGGCTCAGCGCCGGGAAGAATGGAGATGATGTTGGAGTTGGTGTGAGTGCTCATATGCAGCAGTGTATCATGATGTGTTTCAAAGACGAAGCCGTTGCCGCCGCAACGCTTGATGTTAGAACCCCTCGCCCGCGCCTGCGGTTCGGGGGGTGAAGGTCAGCCGGTAGCCCGGCACGGACTCCGCGCCGCTGTCGGTCGTGCAGACGCCCGCACTCAGCCCTGCGACCGGATCGCTGCGCCCGACGAGCGTCAGCGAGTACGTTTCGCCGGGCTGCATCTGGTAGTCGGCATAGCCCAGGCCGCGCTCCGGCTTCAGCCCGGTGAAGAACGACTCCTGTCCGCCGCCCCATACGACCTGCACCTCGACGCCGGGGATGCCTGCGCCATCGCCGTCAAGCACCATGACCTCAATGCGCCCGGCAGCCGCGCCCTCCTCGCAGACGATCTCGCGCGCGCTGAGGCTCATCTCCGTCCGCGGGAACAGGTCCGGCGTGGGAGAGGGCGTGACAAGCGTCGGCGTCGGCGTGATGCCGGGCGTCGGGCTGGCCTCCGGCGTCGGCTCCGGCGGCTCGGTCGGGGGCAGGCTCGCGCCCGGCACAGAGGTTGGGACGGGCGTGCCGGAGAACACGCTGGCGGCCCGCGGCGCGCCGCCGAGCGCTTCGGCCAGCGTAGTCAGCGAGCGTACCCGTGCGGGATCCTCCCCTGCAAGCAGCGCCGCATCGGCTTCTTCGGCAGCAAAGGCGCTCATGTCGTCCAGTTCCATCCGCGCCAGCCGTCGTTCCGCACGGGCGAGGTCGCCGTCATGCTGGTAGGCATCCGCGATGAGGGCGAGGTACTCGCGGCGGCTGGCGTCGTCCAGCATGTTCGGCCCGACGTCGGTGTACCTCACCGGGTCGATGAACCAGGCGTAAACCAGCCCGGCGACCACGCCGAGCAGCACGCCCGCAAGGAAGGCCAGCCACGGAAAGCGGCGGGGGCGGCGGGCCATCGCGCTCATGAGGCAGGCTCCGCTGGCGGCAGGTAAGGCTGCATGGCGGGCGTGGTGCGCCCGAACTGCGCGGCCAGCCGCGCCAGCACGCGGATGTCCGCCGGGCTGCGCCCCTCGGCGATGTAGCGCTCGGTGAGGTTGGCAACGAAGGTGGCGGGGTCGTCAATGCCGAGCTGCTCGAAGCGCGCCAGCACAAGCTCCCAGTCGCCGTTGGCGGCGTAAGCCTGGCCGATCATGACGACGGCGTCGTTGGTGTATTCGGGATGAAGCTCGCTCAGCCCGACGCGCACATCGGCGAGCGGGAAGAGCCAGCCGGCCCCCGCACCGAGCGCGGCGCCGAGCACCAGACCAGCGAGCAGGATCAGAATTGCGCGGGACACTTGCACCCTCGACGATACAGGTTCATGACAACGGCGGGATAAAAAACAGCCCGGTCGGTATTGTAACCGATCCGAGCCTGTTATGCCGGAGGTGGGAGTCGAACCCACACGCCCGCGAGGGCAACGCATTTTGAGTGCGCCGCGTCTGCCATTCCGCCACTCCGGCGACGCGGGTATTATACCCCGGTTGGGGTATGCCACCAATAAGCGGGTAAGATGAAAAGCCGCGAGAATTGATGATCAAACCGCCGCGAGTTTTGGTTATTGAGTCGCCGCGAGGTTTGATCATTGAGTCGCCGCGAATAAACTTCGCGGCTCCGGGTCGATAGCCCGTCACCCCCTCCCTGCGGTGCCAGATGCACGGGAGGTGGGGTTTAAAGCCCCGCCTGTAGGGGCAGGTCTCAGACCTGCCCCTACCGTGATTGTTGGAAGGCCGAGCCGCGCACATAACACCCTCTCCCTGCGATGCTCAGGCTCAGCCGTTTCTGCCTGGCAGTTGGCGCAGCCAACTGCACGGGGTGAGGTTTGTTAAAGACCCGCCGCGAATAAACGTCGCGGCTCCGGGAACCCCCTCCGGCGGGGTTCGCGCAAGCGAGCGCCGCCACCTCCCCCTTGCAAGGGGGAGGTCAACCGAGCAAGCGAGGTTGGGTGGGGTTCGCTGCAAGCGTTCCACCCCCTCCGACTTTCGTCGGTGTTCGCCTGACGGGTTTTCTGCTACAATGTGCGCCGGAGGGCAAGGTTATGCCTCTGTGCGCGTGTTTTCTGCATAGATTGTGCTGAAACCGATGGATGAAGCCGGACTCATCGAACGTGCGCAGGCGGGCGACGTGCAGGCCTACAACACGCTCGTGCTGCACTACCAGGAACTCGCCTATAATGTGGCCTACCGCATTATGGGCGAGGCGGATTCGGCTGCCGACGCCACACAGGAGGCGTTTATCTCTGCGTACCGGGCGCTCGGCAGCTTTCGCGGCGGGTCGTTCAAATCATGGTTGATGCGCATCGTGACGAACGCCTGCTATGACGAGCTGCGCCGCCGCAAACGTCGCCCTCAGGCGGCGCTTGAGGCGCTGTACGTCGAGGATGAGTCACCCGAACCGGGGACGGCCTTCACCACCGAGGTTGAAAACCCCGAGAGTTACGCCCTGCGGATGGACCTCCAGACGGCCATTATCGGCTGCCTGCAAGACCTGCCCGAAGATCAGCGCGTTGTGGCGGTGATGTGCGACATCGAAGGGTTCAGCTACGACGAGATCGCCGATATCGTCGGTGTTGCGCTCGGCACGGTGAAGTCACGCCTCAGCCGGGCGCGGAGCAAGCTCCGTGACTGCCTCCAGGGCTTCGGGGAACTTTTACCCGCTGAGTACCGTTTAACAGGTGAGGGCTGAGAATAGGGAAACCTAACCCTCCGGTGCGACCCATCAGCACGCCGGAGAGGTAGACTCACACCAAGTACA
>Ga0134103_1000456_pt1 | contig 50045 bp, 40 predicted proteins | sample 14_taG_2_FD_94445 | JGI IMG/M metagenome (GOLD analysis project Ga0134103, IMG submission 94445) | Switchgrass degrading microbial communities from high solid loading bioreactors in New Hampshire, USA - 14_58_20_212_A1 metaG | ecosystem: Engineered > Bioreactor > Semi-continuous > Anaerobic >...
AGAACCTCCTGTATGTTTGGATTGGACACCTAAATCATACATGATTTCTCACTATGGTTGTTAATTTTTTTACTACATTTTACCTGTTGCATTTAATTTTACAATTAACCATCCGATTTTTTTGGTGTTTTTTATTAATTTTCTATTGACAAACTATTAACACAGTGCTAATCTTAGATAAGAATACCAAGTAAATTACTTGGAATTGGAGGACTGAAAATGAGACTATCTACAAAGGGACGTTATGGTGTAAAGTCCATGCTTGACCTTGCACTCCATGACGGCGAAGGTCCTGTGGCTTTAAAGAGCATTGCGGAAAGACAGGAGATTTCGGAAAACTATTTGGAACAGCTTTTTGCAACTCTTAAAAAAGCAGGACATGTTAACAGTGTGAGGGGTGCGCAAGGCGGTTATATGCTTGCCCATAGTCCTGAAAATATTACAATTGGGTCTATATTAAGGGCTTTAGAAGGTTCTTTGGCACCGGTTGACTGTGTGATTGAAGATGAACCTAATAGATGCTCAAAGTCCGATAAATGTGTTACCAAAATAGTTTGGGAAAAGATTAGGGATAAAGTGAATGAGGCGGTTGATTCCATTACTCTGGCCGACCTTGTTGAAGAATATAAAAAAGCAAATCCGGATGATGCTTATATATATTATATATAATCCCTACAAATTTACTGTGAATTATTGTTTTAAAGATAGATCTTTAGGGAATAAATAAAAAGAAAAGCTAATATATGGATTTTTATATAAAAAACTATGTAAGGAGCACTAATTATGGATAACAGGATAATATATTTGGATCATGCAGCAACAACACCTGTAAAACCTGAGGTTCTTGAAGAAATGTTGCCTTATTTTACAAATAAATTCGGTAATGCCTCATCGATATACAGTATCGGAAGAGAAAGCAAGAAAGCAATAGAAGAGGCAAGGGAAAGAGTTGCAAAAGCTTTGGGTGCTATGCCAAGGGAGATATTCTTTACAGGTTCCGGTTCTGAAGCAGATAACTGGGCAATCAAAGGAGTGGCTTATGCCAATAAAGCAAAAGGGAATCACATAATTACTACTGCCATAGAACATCATGCTGTGCTTCACACTTGCCAATACCTTGAGAGTGACGGTTTTGAAGTTACCTATCTTCCGGTGGATGAAAACGGATTGGTGTCACCGGAGCAGGTAAGAAAAGCAATTAAGCCTACTACCACCCTTATAACAATAATGTTTGCCAATAATGAGATAGGTACCATTCAGCCAATAGCTGAAATCGGGAAGATTGCAAAAGAGCATAATATTTATTTTCATACCGATGCAGTACAGGCTGTCGGCAACATACCTATAAATGTTAATGAACTGAATGTAGACTTGTTATCGCTGTCAGCTCATAAATTCTATGGACCTAAAGGTGTAGGGGCATTGTATATAAGAAAAGGCGTTAAAATTACAAATTTCCTTCATGGCGGAGCACAGGAAAGAGGAAGAAGGGCCAGTACTGAAAATGTAGCCGGAATAGTGGGCCTTGGTAAAGCTATTGAGCTTGCAACAAATAATATTGAGCAGTATAATAAGAAATTGATTGAATTAAGGGACAGAACTATTGAGGAAATTACTAAAAAAGTACCTTTCGTAAAATTAAACGGCGACAGGTACAAAAGATTGCCTGGAAATGTTAATTTTTCATTCCAGTTTATTGAGGGTGAGTCGCTGTTACTGATGCTTGATATGAAAGGTATTTGCGCATCCAGCGGTTCAGCGTGTACTTCAGGATCGTTAGATCCGTCCCATGTTCTGTTAGCCATTGGACTTGACCATGAGACAGCCCATGGATCACTAAGAATAACTTTCGGAGAAGAAAATACTCATGAAGATGTGGATTATCTGATGGAAGTACTTCCTGAGATAGTTCAGAGATTGAGGGAAATGTCTCCATTATATGAAAAAGTGAAAAGAGGTAATTGATATGTATAGTGAAAAAGTTATGGATCATTTTATGAATCCCAGAAATGTCGGGGAAATAGAGAATGCCGACGGAGTAGGCGAAGTAGGTAATGCAAAGTGCGGAGATATTATGAAAATATATCTCAAAATTGAAAATGATGTTATCAAAGACGCCAAATTCAAGACTTTTGGATGCGGTGCTGCTGTTGCTACAAGCAGTATGGCTACCGAATTGGTTATAGGCAAGACCATTGATGAGGCACTTAAAATTACCAATAAAGCTGTTGCCGATGCTTTAGACGGACTTCCTCCTGTAAAGATGCATTGTTCAAATTTGGCTGAAGAGGGTATCAAGGCAGCCATTGAAGACTATTTGAGAAAGACCGGAAGACTTAGTAAGGAATGTGAATCGGAAGTATGCGGAAGACGCTGTGACGATTTGCATCACCATTTAGGTGAGGAAGACGATGACTAATCGATTTATTGATAAAAAATAAGGGGAAGGTTAAAAATACTGATGAGAAAAAAAAGTGTCATGATTGGTATGAGCGGCGGCGTTGATAGTTCTGTAGCAGCCGCTTTACTTTTAGAAAAAGGATACGATGTAATAGGTGTGACAATGCAAATATGGCCAGATATGTCCGAAGAAACCAAGCTTAAAGAAGGCGGATGCTGTTCTCTTTCAGCTGTGGATGATGCAAGACTTGTAGCCAATACTTTGGGTATACCCTATTACGTACTTAATTTTAAAGATGTATTTGAGAAAAAGGTAATAAACTATTTTGTTGACGAGTATTTAAAGGGTAGGACACCTAATCCCTGCATAGCTTGCAACAGATATGTGAAATTTGAGGCACTGCTTAATAAAGCTGTGTCAATGGGAATAGACTATGTGGCGACCGGTCACTATGCTATCATTGAATACGATGAGAACAGAAAGAGATATCTATTAAAAAAATCGGTTACCGATACAAAGGATCAAACCTATGCTTTGTATAATCTCACCCAGGAACAGTTGGCACGTGTGCTTATGCCCATAGGTGAGTACAGTAAGGATATTGTAAGAAAAAAAGCTGCCGAACTTGGGCTATATGTTGCTTCAAAGCCTGACAGCCAGGAGATATGTTTTGTTGATGATAATGATTATGGAAAATTCATTGAAGAGAATACCGATAAAAAAATAGTTCCGGGTTATTTTGTAGATACTAAAGGTAATATATTGGGTGAGCATAAGGGAATAATACATTATACAGTAGGACAAAGAAAAGGATTGGGTATTGCCTTGGGAAAACCCATGTATGTGGTTGGATTGGATGCTGAAAACAATACAGTAATTCTCGGCGAAGACACTGAAGTATATGGAAATGAATTGATTGCATATGATTTAAACTTTATTTCAATAGACACTTTGGAAGAACCGATGAGAGTAAAGGCAAAGATCAGGTATTCTGCAAAAGCTGCTGACGCATTGATTATACCCATTGAAGATGGTAAAGTAAAGGTTGTGTTTGATACACCGCAAAGAGCTATCACTCCAGGGCAGTCGGTAGTATTTTATGACGGCGATATAGTTGTTGGAGGCGGAATTATACAGTAGAGATGGATTTCGATAATTAAAATTATTATTGTAAAATGTATACTGTTATGCTAAAATGATATAAATACTGATAAAGACTATGAAAGAGTGACAGTAGTTATCCATGGTTACATTTAGAGAGCAGCCCGGTTGGTGAAAGGACTGCAGCACATGGATTAATGAAGTACCCTCTGGAGTTGCCTGCTGAAGGTGACAGTATTTGCTGCACTGCTAGGCAGAGCCGGAAGCCTACCGTTATATTGGCGGTGTATAATGAGGTACACTTATTGATATGTGTACGAATTAAGGTGGTACCACGGGAGCTTTCTCGTCCTTAGGCAGGATGTGAAAGCTTTTTTTGTATGATGAAAATTTATAATTATTTCTAATTTATTTGCTATATGCAATCTATTTTAAAAAACGTAAAAAAATGAATTTCTATCTATGTTTTTGACGAAAAAACTGACTTATCAATATAATTTAGGAGGTATTCTATGTCAAGTGTTTTTGAAACATTGAAAGAAAGAGGTTTTATAGCTCAAATAACCCATGAAGAGAAAGTAAAAGAACTGCTCGAGAATGAAAAAGTTACTTTTTATATCGGTTTTGACCCAACGGCTGACAGCCTGCATGTAGGGCACTTTTTACAGATGATGGTTATGTCACATATGCAAAAAGCAGGACATAGGCCGATAGCCATCATTGGCGGAGGAACAGTCATGGTAGGTGACCCCACAGGAAAGACCGAAATGAGGAAAATGCTTACCCGAAAAGAAATTGAACACAATGCAAACAAGTTTAAAGAGCAGTTGTCAAAATTTATAGATTTTAGTGACGGAAAAGCCTTAATGCTTGATAATGCCGACTGGTTGCTGGAATTGAATTATGTGCAGTTTTTAAGAGAAATTGGAGTACATTTTTCGGTAAACAGAATGTTAACTGCAGAATGTTTCAAAACGAGGCTGGAGAGAGGACTATCCTTTATTGAATTTAACTATATGCTGATGCAGAGTTATGACTTCCTGAAACTTTTCCAGGATTACGGATGTATACTCCAACTTGGTGGAGATGACCAATGGTCAAACATCTTAGGAGGTATTGACCTTATAAGAAGGGTTGAGGGCAAGGAAGCCTATGGAATGACTTTCACGCTTCTTACCAATAGCGAAGGTAAGAAAATGGGTAAAACCGAAAAGGGAGCCCTTTGGCTTGACCCGAACAAGACTCCTCCTTATGATTTTTATCAGTATTGGAGAAACATAAATGACAATGATGTTATAAAATGTTTAAAACTTCTTACCTTCCTTCCATTAAGTCAAATTGAGGAACTGGCAAAACTTAAAGATCAGGAAATAAATGAGGCTAAGAAAATTCTTGCCTTTGAGGTAACAAAGCTCATTCATGGTGAGGAAGAAGCCATAAAGGCACAAAGTGCAGCAGAGGCTCTTTTCGGAAAAGGAGTAAGTTCCGAAAATATGCCTACAACAGAGATATCCTTTGAAGAAATAGGCAGCGGAATTAATGTTATAGATATTTTGTTAAAGGCAAAATTAATTCCTTCTAAAACCGAGGGAAGACGTCTCATCGAGCAGGGCGGAATAAGCATAAACGATGAGAAAATAGCAAAAATTGACCATGTTGTGAAGGAAGAAGACTTTAAGAACGATGAAATAATTATCAGAAAAGGTAAAAAAGTATATCACAGAGTCAAAATTGTACGATAAAATCTGATTATAGCAGTTAATTAATATTGAAAAATAACTTCCGCTAGAAATTATTTATTAACATGCTGAAAAAAAAAGCGGAAGTTATTTTTTATATGACAGAAAAAATACATTTGATAATGCCGGTATAAAAATTTTCCGTCTTAATAAACTTAATTTATTTACAAGGAATTTCCGTGTTTTAAGACTCTAGTCCAGCTTTGTGAACACGGGTTTTCTTTGTTCAAAGTGTGCGGTATAGGTAAAACCCGACTCTATTATCATTTCTTTCAGATAGTCGAATTTGTATCCGATATGTTCAACTTTATGGGCATCAGAGCTTGTACAAATTATCTCGCCGCCAAGTTCTTTATAGCGTTTAATTATACTAAAATCCGGCATAGGTGAGCCTAAATTATATCTGAATCCTGAAGAATTAACTTCGATACCTTTTCCCATTTTAATTATTTGTTTAAGAATAGAATCCAAAAGGTCGCTGTAATCGTTATAGACTAATGTCTTGTTGTCATAACAACCGTACCTCCTGATAAGGTCAAGATGACCTAGAACATCGAAATTTTCAAAGGAATTTACGGTTTGAAGTACTTCTTCAAGATATCTTGTATAAGCTTCCCTTTGAGTTTTTGATCTGCAAAAATCACCATTATGTAAATCCAGCTTGTCGACTACATGGACAGAGGCAATTACCAAGTCAAAATCATAAGAATTGATTACATCTAAAGTACTGTCTATAACATGGGGTTGTATACCTACTTCAATACCTTTAAAAACCTTTATGCGACTCTTGTAATGTACCTTTAAGTTATCCATGACAGATGAATACTTGTCAAAATCAATCAAAAATACATCATCATAATCCGGATAGTCATAGTCGAGATGATCGGTAAAAGAGATACCTTTTAAACCCATATTAATGGCGGTGTTTATGGCATCTTCGCAGTTCATATCGCTATCGCCGGAAAAACTGCTGTGTACATGACAATCAAACATATCAATTCCTCCGAAGTTAATGTTGATTTTTTCATAATATTATTTATAATGCAATAAAACATATAAGTCAAGAAACAAACAATTTTCAAAAGTTATGTAAAATGTAAAGGTATTTATCTTGTTGCAAATACTCAATTTGACTTTAAAGGTTTTATTTGGATTTCTAGTGCTTACAAGTCCTATATAAATCCTACTAAATGCCTATATCAAAATACTTGCATAACATTAAATAATTATATAAAATAAAAATATAAAAGGTAAAATTACCCCTTTGCTTTGCATTTTTTTATTAAAATTAAATATACAGATAATGTAGTTACAAAGGATAACTAAAGCAGTGCTTTTAACATTACTGCTATTTTTAATAATGTTAAAATGCACTTTGTTTGATTTATAAATTAAGTTTTCAGTTAGGATCTTATTTTATATAATCTTATAGTTATGAACTTTTACTTTTAAGTCAGCTTATATGTTTTCTCATTGCTCTTCTTGTAACGCACAGATTAATCAACTGTTCTGTTTGCTTTGGATGTAATTAAAGCCAATACCTGAAAAATTTCCGGCAAAGTTAGCTTCATAATTCAGCTTGTTTAATTTCAGCTAAGGTCATAAAACGAATCTAGCCAATAGTCGGTTATCTATACAGATTGAAACATGCATTGATTTATAGTATTGAACGAGGAAATAATACAAAGATTTAAAGGATTAGGTATATTTTCTCCAAGTTTGCTTTTTTAGACAGTTTAATATAGGAGGAGTTGTAATGAGAAAAAAAATAGCTGAAGTATCAATGGAATATAAAATTCTAATAGTTGATGATGAGGAAGGTATTATTAATTCAATTAAAGTCATGCTTACCAGATGCGGATATTTCAGTGTTGGTATTTCAGATCCTATAGAAGCTATTAAGCTCTTGGAAAAAGAGCATTTTGATATGCTTATTTTGGATTATATAATGTCACCTATTTATGGTGATGAAGTAGTAGCAAAAATAAGGGAATTTAATAAAGATATATATATACTGTTATTGACAGGTCATAAAGATCTTGCACCGCCTCTTGAAACAATTAGAGCCCTTGATATTCAAGGATATTGCGAAAAAGGTGATCGATTTGACCAACTGTTGCTCTTAATAGAGTCTGGAATAAAATCCATATCGCAAATACGTACAATCAAGCAGTTTAGAGATGGGCTTAATAAAATTCTCAGCACAGTGCCCAAAATATACCAACTGCAGCCGATTGACGCAATTTTGGAAGAGATTTTGGAAGGGCTTATGCCGCTTGTTAACAGCAAGGATGCTTTTATACTTATAGATGACTGCAACAGCAGTCATGGAGAAATTATTTACAAAGGCATTGGTGAATATAAAATTCCGGTGGACTCATTAATAAATATGCTTAGTCCCAATTTGATGGAAAAGATAGGATATTCAAGGGAAAATAAAGTTAAGGTACAACTGGACCACGGAATAATTTTGCCTATTTTAGGCGAAAATGATAAATCTATAGGTGTTATGTATGTTGAAAGTAACAGATTTGGCGAAGGAATTAAACTGCTTGAAATATATTCGGTCCAAGCTGCCGCATCTATAGTAAATGCCTTTTTACACTCTCTGATAAATATGAAAAAAGAAGAGCTTGACAGAACGTATATGGAATTGAAAAAACGGTATATTGACACTATCGAAGCGCTGAGACTTACAGTTGATGCCAAGGACTACTATACCAGAGGACATTCAGACAGGGTATCCTATTATGCTGTAAAATTGGGAGAAGCTTTTAATCTAAGTCCGGAAGAACTGGAATTGCTAAAAGTCGGAGGCATATTCCATGATATAGGTAAAATAGGCACTGCAGATGATATACTGTTTAAAGTTGATAAATTGAACTATTATGAATATGAAGAAATAAAAAAACATCCGCTGAAAGGTGCTTATATATTATCGGCAATTTCTATGTTTAAAGATGTTGTTCCCCTTGTTAAGTACCACCACGAGAGGTACGACGGAAAGGGATATCCTGAAGGTTTAAAAGGTGAAGAAATTCCTTTCCTTGCCAGGATTCTGACAGTGGCGGATGCTTTTGATGCAATGACTTCAGACAGGAAATACAGATCAAAACTTAATCTGGAAGAGGCAATAAATCAATTTAAAATGTATTCCGGAACACAATTTGACCCCGTTGTGGTAGATAAACTGCTTATACTGCTTGAAGATTATGACATGATGCAAAGGGAAATTGCAGCAACTTTTTCCGAATAAATACTTATCATTAAAAGGAGATAAACACTCCTTTTTTTATTGGCAGTTTTTAGTAAACTAATAAAGAGCAAGCTTATGGTTCATAGTTATTTCACAGTTTTTTTCAAGAAAAGAAAAATAATAACCAAATATAGTATAGAAATTAAACTTTATTGATTTTGAAATGTGGGTATAATAAAAAAAGATAAGCTATTATATATAAATAGTGCTATAATTTTAATTTGAATGATAAATATTTGAGGAGGAAAACTTATGGCTGATAATAAAACTCAAGGTCAGATATTGTCGGAAAAATTGCTTATAGAGTCTAAAAGTGCCTGGGAAAAAATAAGTGATGTGGAATTCAAATTAACTTTTGAATTGTGTGAAAGATACAAAAACTTTTTAAATAAAGCCAAAACAGAGAGGGAATTTGTCGAAGAAACTGAAAAGCTTGCCAAAAGCAAAGGTTACATAGCCATAGAAGAATTGATAAATTCTCAGAAAAAATTGACACCCGGTATGAAGGTATACAGCATTGGAAGAAATAAAACTGTTGTATTGGCGGTAATAGGTGAAGAAAGTCTTGAAAAAGGTGTTAACATAGTAGGAGCTCATATTGATTCTCCCAGGATTGATTTAAAGCCAAATCCTGTGTATGAGGCTAATGATATGGTTTTCTTGAAAACCCATTATTATGGTGGGATAAAGAAGTACCAGTGGGTTACCATTCCTTTGGCAATGCATGGCGTGGTGGTGAAACGAGACGGAAGTAAAGTCAATATTAAAATAGGCGAGGACGATAACGATACCGTCTTTACAATAACGGACCTTCTTCCTCACCTTGCTGCGGATCAGATGCAAAAAAAGATGAGTGAAGGTATTACCGGAGAAGGTCTTAATATTTTATCGGGTTCCATACCGTATAAAGATGATAAAGTTAAAGAAAAGGTAAAATTAAATATACTCAATATATTAAACGAAAAGTACGGAATTGTGGAAGAGGATTTAATTTCAGCAGAGTTGGAAATGGTTCCTAAATTTAATGCTGTGGATGTAGGTTTTGATAAAAGTATGATAGGGGCCTATGGACAGGACGACAGGGTATGTGCCTATACAGCATTGGAAGCAATTTTGGATACCGACAGGGTCAAAAGAACAGCAGTTTGTATTTTAACCGACAAGGAAGAGATAGGCAGTATGGGCAATACCGGAGCCCAATCCAGTTTTTTCGTAAATTTTCTTGCCGATTTGTGCAGTTTAAGTACTGATAATTATAGCGATATAATGCTTAGAAGATGCCTCTCCAATTCAAAAATGCTCTCAGCCGATGTCAATGCTGCTATTGATCCTACATATGAAAATGTATTTGAAAAGAGGAATTCTTCATTTTTAGGCAGGGGAATAGTTCTACAGAAGTATACCGGAGCAAGGGGAAAGTCCGGTGCAAGCGATGCTAATGCGGAATTTGTAGGTGAAGTAAGAAAATTGTTCAATGACAATAATGTTGTTTGGCAAAGTGCCGAGTTGGGAAAAGTGGATCAAGGCGGAGGAGGTACAATAGCACAGTTTGTTGCCAATTTAAATGTTGATGTAATAGACTGCGGTGTAGCAGTACTATCAATGCATTCACCCTTTGAAGTAACAAGCAAAGTAGATGTATACATGGCCTATAAAGCTTATAAGACTTTTTATATTAACTTGGTTTAAAGAAATTAATTTTGATTAATAACAAAGAAAATATTATAAGCAGGCATATACCATGAATATAAAAAATCGGAGGACTTAACCTCCGATTTTTTCCTCATGAATGAAACAGCAATTATATATCAGTTTTCTCTAAAATATTGGGATATAATTTCACTTGCCTGTTCGCGATCCATTTCATAGTACCATATATTGTTAATATAAGCAGATTCGCCGGGAAGTTTCAGCATTGTGATTTCATCAGCGTTAACTTTATTTATATTTTTGGATAATTTTAAAACTTCATCTAAAGTAATATTTGTATCAATATTGTTAAAAACAACATTTAAAATGTTATTCATTTTTGTTATATAAACTATGTTTACTTTTTGTCTAATAAGCTCTCTTATAAAGTTTTGCTGAGCTTCTATCCTTTTCAAATCGCTGCCGTCATAATTTTTAGTAACCTTACCTCTGTTATATTGCCTGAATCTCATAAACTGCTCGGCCTTTTCGCCATTTAAACGCTGTTGGCCTTTTTTCAAATGGATATGGAGATTTTGAAGAGGATCATCATAATCCATATCCTCAGGCACATAATAATCCACACCGTCAAGTATATCTATTATTTTTCTGAAGGTTGACGTATCAACATAAACATAGTAATCGATATCAACACCGAGAAGATTACTTACGCTTTCAATTGCCAGCTCACCTCCGCCTAGAGGATAAGCTGCATTTATTTTTGAAGTTTTATTTTTTATACGCACTTTTGTATCTCTCGGTATTGATAGAATATTGATTTTTGCCGTCGTTGGATTATAGTTTACAAGCATCATGGTATCGGTGTTTTGGGCTACTTTATCTCCGCCTAAAACCAATACATTGACATTTTCCGTCACAGTTTTGTACGTATCCAATATATCGCTTATAATATTGCTATTGTTTGGATTATATTCGTCGGCAGAAACTTCGGCAAAATTTATATATCCAAGGGATGCAACCCCCAAAATGAACATAAAAGACGATATAACCGAACTAAATATCAGGAAAAATTTTCTCATATTCATAATAATCTACTCCATATAATTTATAGTATTAAAAACGTCAAGATATTCTTCAATATCACAACAATAAAGTATAAAACAATCAACTAAAAATTTCAATCATTAGAAGGTGGTTATATTAAATTCATTAAAAATTTTTGTTGGTTCAATTACCATTTATGTGTATAATACTATTATAATGGCTATTTAAAAATTTGTAATTTTATAGTTTTTTATAAAGAAATACGGGGGACTATAAATGGAATTTAAAAACATAGTTTTGATTGGTATGCCAAGCTCGGGAAAAAGTACTATCGGTAAACCTTTATCCAAAGAGTTGAATATGCAGTTTATCGATACCGATTCCCTTATTTTTGAGAGAGAAAAACGGGCCTTGAAGGATATAGTAAATGAAGATGGGCTTGAACGCTTCCTTCAAATTCAGGAGGATACAATTTTAGAGATTGATGCTGAAAATCATGTAATATCAACCGGCGGAAGTGTAGTATACAATGCAAGGGCAATGGAACATCTGAAAAAAGACGGCTTTGTTGTTTTTCTTGATGTAAAACTTGAAGAAATAAACAACAGGCTCAAAAGCGGAAGAAGATTTGCAAGAAATCCAAACCAGAGCTTTGAAGATCTGTATAAAGAAAGATTGCCGCTTTACAGGAAGTATGCAGATATTACAATAGATTGTTCAAATAAGAGTGTCGAACTTTTAGTAAAAGAAATAAAAGACCGATTTTTAGCGGTATCAAAGGGGATTAACCTATAAAAAGCAAAAGGGCAAATAATCTATTCCCGAAGTTGGTATATAATAAGCAGCAGATTAAAAAAACTTTAAATCATTATAAAAATAAGAACTGGAGTTGGTGTAGTATGGTAGGAAACACGTTTGGAAGAATTTTTCGCGTTACCACATGCGGTGAATCTTATGCGGGGGCATTCAGAAAGCATCTTGACATACCCAAGGAACTTTTTGGAGGACTTATAGCAATAGTTGACGGTGTCCCGCCGGGAATAAAACTTACAGCCGATTTTATTCAGGCAGAAATGGATAAGAGAAGACCGGGGCAATCCGAATTCGATACCCCCAGGCAGGAAAGGGATAAAGTATATATTTTTTCCGGGGTTATGGAAGATGATATAACTACAGGAGCACCGGTAGGTTTGATAATTTCCAATGATGTTTTGGAGGATCAGCATATTGAAAAGCATAAAAGCTATAAGGAAGTAGTTCGCCCCGGACAGGCAGGTTATACGTTTTTTAAGAAATACGGACAATTTGCAGACAATATTGGTGCCGGGAGAGCCTCCGGCAGGGAAACGGCCGCCCGTGTTGCCGCCGGTGCGGTGGCAAAGGCTGTTTTGGATACCATAGGGATTGATGTCATTGCATTCATCACCGAAATTCATGGAATTAAAGCAGGCAAAATCTCTTATGAAACGGCAAAGGCAAATTACCGAAAAAATGAAATAAACTGTCCCGACCTTGAAAAAGCAAAGGAAATGATGGATGAATTGAGGAAGATAAAAGAAGAAGGCGATTCAGCCGGAGGTGTTGTTGAAATAATTGCCAGAGGAGTTCCGGCAGGACTGGGTGAACCGGTATTCGACAAACTGCAGGCCACATTGGCTCATGCTCTGATGTCTATCGGTGCAATAAAAGGTATAGAATTCGGAGACGGTTTTGAGCACGCCAGGATGAAAGGGTCTGAATCCAATGATATTCCGTATTTTGATGAATCGGGAAGAGTAAGATTTAAGACAAATCACGCCGGAGGTATTTTAGGAGGTATTTCCAACGGTGAAGACTTGAGAATAAGAGTTGCTGTTAAACCTACTCCTACCATTTCAATAAAGCAAGAAACGGTTAACATGTATAAAAAAGAAAATGTTGAGGTGGAATTCAACACTAGAAATGACCCTTGTGTATGTCCAAGAATCTATCCGGTATGTGAAGCAATGGTAAGAATAGCAATTTTAGATGCTCTTTATATTGCAAAAGGTTACAGGGCTGTTTCACAGAATATAGATCCAAGATGGGACTTTGTATAAAATTCTTAATATAAAAAAGTACTATAAAAATTTAAGGACTTGATAGGTTCGCAATTTAAGATTGAAAACCTGTCAAGTCCTTTTTATTGAATTTTTATGTTTAATTCTTTGACAGTTTGTTGGTTATTATTCTTCGGTATGACTCGTACTGGGTTTTTAACATTACAACGGCAAAATCATGGGTTAGCTTCAAAAGTTCAATGCAATGCTCCAGATCTTTCACTATGTTTTTATCCATATTGCTGAATTCCAGACCGTATTCAAAACCGTAATTGCTTTTGGTCTTCCAGACTATGGTTGCTTCAAAATCGAGATTTTTGTCTTCAATGGTTGTGTTAATTCTGATATTTTGACCTTCTTCATATTCAATTTTTGAACATAGGGATAAGCCATCGAGACTCATATTGCGAATATAGGCAAAGTTCTTTTCTTCTTTGTCCAATATGTAAGCGCAAAGAGATACAGGAAATCTTTGAGTAATTCTTCTGTCTGTAATGGTAATCACATTATTGACAAGTATACTGAAAGTGTTTTGCTGATAATCTATACCAGAAATTGTGCTTTCACAGATGTTTACAATATTATCGTGTTCAAAGCCCATTACTATTGGATCATTGTCAAAGTAGTTGAATATGAGAAAATCTTTGTCAGGCTTTATAACATAGTAATTATCGTGAACATAGCTAATAACGCCCTTATTTATTTGTTTACCGGAATAGTGTTTTAAGGTTACAACTTCTCCTACTTTTAAATTCATAAAATCATCTCCGCATACAAAATTAGATTTTTAATGATTAAAATGCGATAAAACTATGAAGCTGAAGAAAGTACTTTACAAGATAAGTTCATGAGAGAATGTAAATAATTTTGCGGAAAATGTACAAATAAAATGTAACTATTTATATTATAGCATATTTTAGTGAAATTATATAGTATATTTTATAAATTAATTAAAATAAATATAAATTAAATTTAATGGAAATAAGGTATGGACATAAAAGTCGTATTGTGAAATAATTAAGCCAAAAGATGAAGGAGAATTTTTCTTTTTAATGAATTATTCCAAAATTCGAAAGGAACTGAATATAAAATTTTAACAAGAAAATTTTAACAAACATAAAAAAGTAAGCATCAACAAAAAGCAAAATTAAATAAAAAAGGGATGATATACACATGTATTATGTTACAGCATTAGGAGAACTACTGATTGATTTTACTTCAATTAACAATTCCGAACAGGGAAATACGTATTTTGAGCAAAATCCGGGAGGTGCTCCGGCAAACCTGGCTGCATGTGTTTCGAAACTTGGCGGTAAAACAGCGTTTATCGGTAAAGTTGGAAACGATATGTTCGGCAGTTTCCTTTCAGAGGTCTTAATCAAACATGGTGTTGATACAGCTGGGCTAAAATTTAGTGAAGAACATAATACAACACTGGCCTTTGTGAAATGTGACGAGAAGGGAGAACGTACTTTCACTTTTTACAGGAATCCGGGTGCGGATACCTGTTTATCTCCTTCGGAAATTGATTTTAAACTTATTGACTCATCTAGAATATTCCATTTCGGATCTTTATCCATGACCGATGAACCGGCAAGAAGTGCCACTTTAAAAGCATTGGAATATGCAAAGAGTAAAAATCTGATTGTTTCATACGATCCCAACCTTCGCATGGCACTATGGAAAAGCAGTGACCAGGCTTTAAAGGAAATTACCTCGGTTCTGTCCATGGTTGATATACTGAAAGTTTCAGAGGAAGAACTTGAATTTATAACAGGTATGGGGGATAATGAAAAAGGAAGCAATTTGTTGTTTGATAAATATGGAATTGGCCTGATACTTGTGACCAGAGGTGATAAAGGGTGTTATTATAGGTTTGGAAAAATTACGGGGTCTAAACCGGCATTTGGAAACATTAAAGTTGTAGATACAACTGGAGCCGGAGATGCCTTTTTGGGAGGCTTCCTTTACAATATAGTTTCCAAAGGAGTTTATAGAATGGAGGATATTGATAAAGAACTACTGGAAAACTCAATAGTCTTTGCAAATGCCGTGGCTGCCTTATGTACCACCAAAAGAGGCGCTATACCGGCAATGCCTGATATTAGTGAAGTAAAAAATCTTATAGACGGAAATATATAGGTTGGATGAAATGAAAAATTTACAAATTGTACACAAATCTATAATATTCCTGTTGTATAATAAATTCTAATACTGAAGTTAATGTAAGATTTTTTCCGGCATTGGAATAAAAATTTAAATTTATGTTTACTTTATTTTTTAAGGATGGGGGTTCTGATGAAGAAAAAAATTATTTTGGCAACATCACTTGTTGTAGTGATTGCAATTGCAGTTACTGCAGCAGTGTTAACCGTAAAAAATTTAAAAAATGAAAAGGAAGATGATATTTTTAAGAATATGTCGGAAATAGAGAGGCTTGGTTATGAAGCTCTGAAAATAAATGGCACATATGTAAGTACCGATGTATTCAGAGAAGAATATAACAAATTTTACCAAAAATACAAAAATAACGCTGAAATGCTTCAAAAAACTGATGAAGAAAGATATGAGCTGTTATTGAATCAAATAATCAATAATATTGTGCTTGAGGATTATTTTGAGAATAAAGCAAATGTTACCGTTAGTGACGAAGAAGTTGAGGCTTATGTTGCAAAATACGTAAAACCCAGGTATTCAACCAGTGAAGAGCAGGCTGACTATTTCCAGAAAATGGGTTTTTCCAATGAAGAAGATATGAAAAAGTATATAAGGAACTATTTGATAAAACAGCAAGTTTATTTCGATGCTGCGAAAAGATATGGTGTTACATTGACTGACGAGGAAAAAGAAGAAGCTTATCAAACACATGTAACACAAAATATAAAAGCAGATATAAAAAGTATTCTGATTGCAGTTAACGAAAACCGAACAAAGGAACAGGCAAAAGAAATTGCCGAAACTGTATATTCAAAGCTAAAAGCAGGAGAAAGCTTTGAAGAACTGGTCAAACAGTATTCCGATGACAGTGACGGCAAGGAAAACGGCGGATTAAAAAAGAATGTTACAGCAGGATATAATGAAAAGCAGTTTGATGATGCTGTATTTAATGCAAAGGAAGGAGAGCTTTTAGAACCTATTGAATTAAATAAAGGTTTTGAAATTGTCTATGTAGAAAAAATAAAGGATTTTACTCACCCTAAAGATGAGTATTTAGAAATTGTTCTGGTTGAGAAATTTTTAAATTCAGATGAATATAATGAATGGCTCGATAGTATAAAAAAAGACTATGATATTGAAATAACAGGCCCGAGTTTCAGAGCTTTCAAAGCGTTTAAAGACGGAAATTACAACGAAGCAGGAATATTGTATCAGCAAACTTATGAACGAACAAAAAATCCCGGTTACATTGACAGAGCTTGCGAAGCTTATACATTGGCTGAAAACTGGCCGGAACTGATAAAAGTATGTCAAATCGGTTATAAAGCCAGACCGGACAATCTTTTATATTATATACATGAGGCAAAGGGAATCTATAAGAACGGAAATCAAAAGGAAGGACTAAAGAAATTGAAAAAAGCACAATCCAAAGCCAAGGACAACATTTATTATCTCGGAGTAATTAAAAATGTTTATGAAGAGATTGGATTAAAAGAAGAAGCTGAAAAAATAAAATTGAATTAAAAAGGAGACTTATGAGTTGATTATAAAAAATGGCAGCAATACTATGGAACATGATAATATAAATGCCAGACCGTGGGTTAGGTATTGGGCAAGATATATTGATATGTATTATATGGCAGCATTGATTATTATGCTTCAAAAGATATTTTTCCCCACAAGGCAACTGGATTTAAATATTGCTACCGTAGGAATGTATATTATATGGATATTGCTTGAAGCACAGCTTTTGGCAACCTGGGGAACAACTCCGGGAAAGTGGCTTTTAAAAACCAAGGTAAGGGATGCAAACAATAACAAACTTTCTTTAAAAACTGCATTGTCCAGGGCCTTTCTTGTCTGGTTTATGGGTTTGGGAATGACAGTTTTATCTCCCATAACTGAGGTTATTGCCTATTCGGAACTGGTAAATAATGGGGTTACAGCATGGGACAAGCGTTTGAACTGTAATGTTATACATGAAGACTTCGGATCAGAAAGGATTCCTTTAATTGTCGGAGCAATAATGTTACCGTTATTTGTTATAGGATATTTATGAACAGTAATATTCTTGAATTATTAAAATGACAGTACTTTGGTATATGCTCTCTTAAATGCGTTTAAATAAAATGTTTAAACGCATTTTTTATTTTAGAAATATACCTTAAAATATATAATTTCATAAGAAAATAAATAATTGTTAAAGCAGATAAAATATAGTAATATTAAATTATAAAAAAATAAATTTACAAAATATTATAACTAAATCTGTAACATTTACAAAGTTAACAGTTTGATTTTTTTTATCTTGTTCAGAGGAGGAGTTATAACGTGTACATGAAAGCAAAATTAAAATTTTTCTCAATATGTACTTTGGCTGTACTTGTGTCGTCAATGTTATTTGTTTCAAACTCAAATGCCGTATCGCAGGAAGGGGTCAAATATGAGTTTGAAAACGGTAAGCTAACCGGTGTTCAAATTTATACCGATTATGTCGGAGAAACGGAAGACGGCAAGAAATTTGACTTAAGCGGTGCTACTTGTGTTTTTATGCCTCAGAAAGGGACAAGTATTTCTGTTAACGTTGATATTGACAAAGCAGGACTTTACGAACTGATCATTTGCTATGCGCAGCCGTATGATCCGCGAAGAAAGGTACAATATTTAAATATAAACGGTTCAAACCAAGGTGAGGTTAGCTTTGCCTATACTCTCGAATGGAAAGAGATGTCAGCAGGTATTGTAAAGCTAAATAGCGGGATTAACAATATTGAACTGGAAAGCTATTGGGGTTACACCTATTTCGACTATTTGATAGTCAAACCTGCCGATGAGGCCATTACCAACCTTAAGGTTGAAAAAAAACTGGTAAACCCCAATGCTTCAGACGAGGCCAAAGCCCTTATGAGTTATCTGTGCGATATATACGGAAAGCACATACTTGCAGGTCAGCAGGAAATATGCGGTTCTCATAATTACAGCGCATCGGAAGCAGAGTTTACGTACATAATGGAAAAGACAGGCAAAATGCCTGCGGTCAGAGGTTTCGATTTTATGAACTACAGAGGAAATGGCCTTGGCTGGGATGATGAATGTGCTGAGCGTGTCATAGAATGGTATAAAGAAAAGAATGGAATACCCACTGTATGCTGGCACTGGTTTTCACCGGGGAATATAGGTAAGAAAGGTGACGGCAGCTTTTACACAGAATATACATCATTCAGTATTACAAAGGCTTTGACTCCGGGAACACCTGAAAATGAAGCTTTATTGAAGGATATTGAATTTATGGCTTCCAAGTTTCAAATGCTTGAAGATGCAAAAGTTCCGGTTTTATTCAGACCGCTTCATGAAGCAGAAGGAGGATGGTTCTGGTGGGGAGCTGAAGGTCCCGAACCTTGTGTTAAATTGTATAGGTTGCTCTATGACAAATTTACCAACGAATACAGTCTGGACAACATTATTTGGGTTTGGACTTCCTCTGCTTATGATACATCCTCACAATGGTATCCCGGAGATGATGTGGTGGATATAATCGGATACGATAAATACAATGCAAAAGACGGTTTGCCCAACGGAAGTGCAATTACATCCACTTTTTATAATCTGGTGAAACTCACTAACGGTAAAAAGCTTGTAACAATGAGTGAAAACGATACAATACCCAGGGTTGAAAACCTGATAAACGAAGGCGCAGGATGGCTTTATTTCTGTCCATGGTATGGCTGGTGGCTTACCAGTGAACAGAACAATCCTGTCGATTGGCTGATAGAAATGTACACCAGTGATTATTGTATAACACTAGATGAACTTCCGAACCTGAAGACTTATCCTATAGAAGGCTTTACTCCATCGCCAACTCCTACACCAGACAAGGAAGATGTAATTTATGGCGATTTGAATGGCGACAAAAATATAGACTCAATTGACTATGCTTATTTAAAAATGTATCTTTTGGGAATGACAAAGGAATTTCCTGCGGATAACGGTATGAAAGCCGCTGATTTAAACGGTGATGGAAGTATAAATTCTATAGATTATGCTTACTTGAAATCTTATCTGCTTGGAATTATAAAAGTCTTTCCCGTTAATGAAATGTAGATAAGACAAAGATGGCTATTATCATTTTTGGTAGTAGCCATCTTTGTCATGTTTTACTTAGGGAGTTTGGTTATTATCTGTACTTTTTCTTTTCGTTACCATGGTCCTGGGCTTTGCCCGGAATATTTACCTGCTGTTTCTGCAATAATTTCAAACGTACAAATATAACCATCTTTTCAATAATTTTATCAAAAGTAAATGTGTCTTTACTTCCGCAGTCTATTTTATCTTTTAAGATATCGTCTTCGAAAATTTTTACTTCTTCCAGTTCACAGAAAATTTTTTCATTGAAGAATTCCTTGTGAATAAAGCTAACTTCGCAGGGATCGCTGCCAATGATCTCCTGTCCGCAGTAGTCGTAGCCTTTTATATTGTCATTAAATAGAGCTATTTGTTTGGTTTCACCAGTAGCGTGAATTACCGGAGGTACGTCAAATTTTATATCGGAAACACATTTAAAGGGGACTTTTACAGTTGTGTGTTTAATCTTTCCGCTTATTCCGTCTTTATATTCATTTGTACAGTCAACAGTGGCATACTCAATGTTTTTTCTGACATATCCGCTTAAGAAAAGTTTGCCTTTTCTTGGGGATTTTAAGTCACAATCGAAATCGTATCCTGTTTCAATTACTTTACACTGTGTAATAAACAAGTTCTTTTTTATTCTTTTGATTTCAAGAGCAGGCTCATCCAATTGAATAACCGATTCCACATCAATTTGAATTACAGGTTCTGCAAGGACAACGGGAACTTTTCCAACGAAAGGTCCGTTATTTCCTTTAGGTGTTAATAATTCGTTTGAACATTCTGTAAGAGTTTCGGATTCGATTACTCCGGATTTGCAAGTAAAATCCTTATCCATTTAATTGACCTCCCCGAATTAATATGAAAAAAGATTTTGCATTAATATCTACTATATATAGTATGAAAATAATTTATGTTATGTGATTATGGTAACTACTTTCTGCCATATTCAGGGGGAATTGTAAGGAAGGCCTCTAGGGATATTAACTTGCTGCCATTGAAGAATTGTAAAAGTCATATACAGAACCAGGTATTCCGTTATCGTGTCAAAAGTATTATTATCTTTTGCGGATGAGCTTCTTTTAATAATATCTGCTTCACATATCTCTGCTTCGTCGAGTTGACATAAGAAACCATCTTTTTCTAATGATTGGTTTAGGGAAGAAGACAGGCTTACAGATATAAATCTGTTTGAAATTAATAGAGCAGGACGAGTACAGTATTCAATCTTTGCTGCAAATTCAAACGGTATTTTAACTGCTTTAAAACATAATTTGGCGGAACTGTTATCATCAGATTGATTAGCTGTATATTCAATACTTTCATCAATATAACCGCTAATGTATACTTTTCCATGCCTTTTATCTCCCAAATCCAAAAGCGAGCATTGGTTAAGATATAGAGATCTTTTAAAATTACGGATATCTATAGCTATATCATCGAGGGAGATTTCGGTATTAATGCTGATATGCACTTTTGACTGAGATATAATTACAGGAATCCTGGCAACCAAAGGACCGTAGCGTCCTGATGGAAGTATGGATTCGCTCTGTATTTCATTTATGGTTTTAACTTCAACATTTATGTCCTTCTTATTGCCTTCGGTATTCATTCCGATACTCCTTTTATTATATATGTATATTAAAAAAATATTATTTTATGAGGCAAAAAATATAGAAGGGTTCAAAAATAAAAAGGAATTCGGAATATGAAGCAACAAACCGACTTATCAGTTTATGTCTTTATCCAATATTTTCATCAACTCAGTGAGTTCTTCTACACTTGCAACCATACTGACAACCCGCCTTTGCTGTTCATCTGCACTGGCAAGTATTTCTTGAACTGATTGCGCTGATTTTTCTGATATTGCAGCTACTTTACCCATTTCCTCGGTAACTTTATGAGATGACTGTAATAAACGTTCATTCATGATGCTAAGGGACTCCGCTTCCTTAAGAACTTCTTCGGAATTTATCTTGATTTGATCAAACAACTGCTCGACTGTATTCACCGATTGTTTACCGGAATCTACAATTTTAAGACCATTCTGGACAAATTCATTTACCTGACGAATTTTTTCCTGTATAATTTTAACACTTGAATTGACTTGCTCAGAAGCCTTATGAGTATTCATTGCCAGTTTTCGAATTTCTGTTGCGACAACAGAAAAACCTCTGCCATGCTCTCCAGCCCTTGCAGCTTCTATGGAAGCATTTAAGGAAAGTAAATTGGTCTGGTCTGAAATATCTTTTATCATAGAAACAATGTTGTCAATCTTAACGCTTTCTTTTTTTTACTTCACCGATCGCTGCAGATGTATTGCTGACAAACTTGTCTATTTCCTGCATTTGATTAGACATTGTTTTCATTTTGTTCTGGCCTTCCCTGGTTACTTTTGTTGTATCGCTGGATTTCTGGCTTACATTGGAGGATGCGTCTCTTGTTTGCTGAGTAGTAGCTGTAACATCCTGCATTGCCAGTAAAACATCGTTGAAACTGGTTGCTTGTGTTTCAATCCCACCGGATATTTCCTGAAAAGCCAATACCAGTTCTTTAGATATGGCACCGGTAGAAACTGCATTTTCATTAAGGTTGATTGTCGACTTTCTTAATATTTCTACCGAATGAGAAACCTTTTTCAATAGTTCGTCAGTTTTTTCCTTTGCGATTTCCGATTCATTTGCTCCTTCTTTTATTTTGTTTAGCATTTGGCTGCCGATACGACTTTGAGCTACTAAAGCAGTTAAGGTAAGTATAAAATAGGCATTGGGAGAAAAACGGTCTATATGGGCGTAGCCCGGCATTGTAAAAAGTGCATAATTCAATATAAATATAGAGATTATTCCGTTGAGGAGCAATGGACGGTAATTGTGATAAATAGATATAATGGCTAAAGAAAGATATAAAATCAGAGAATTGGGAAAGTTAATTGTGTTTTTTATCATAAAAAAGCATACAAGATTAAAACTTATTGCCATTATATACATGATGTATGGAATTGCTATTTTTCTCCAAACAAGAAAGATTGAAAAAAGGGCAACCGGTAAAGCATATTTTAATGCTGCTATCATTGTTTCAGGGTATTTATAAGCGGATAGCGAACCTAAAACAACACATATAGTAAGAATTGTAGCCATTAATTTATTTCGCTTATGTAGTTCGAGCAATTCCTTATCCAAATTAGTACCTCCCGTCTTAGTATAAAATCGCTGCATAGTGTTCCAATATTCATTTTTCAAATTACTGCAGTTTTTTAAAATACAGACCTCGATATTATACTCCCAAAATAGATAAAAGCAAGTAGCGGAATAAAGACAGAAGATTTTGTCTTGCTACTTTTTAATAAGATAAGAATTATCGGATTCTATTATCTGCTGAACTTGACATGTTATCATAATGAACATGTATAAAATTATTATATCACCGTTGAAATTGATAATCAATTATTTATAATTAACTTCTCTGGACTTTTATGTTATATTTTGTTGAAATTTTGTTGTGTTTTTTATATGCTGATATTGGTTCGTATTTTCAGTCAAAAGTATTACTTGACCGATAAATATGAAAATATAAATCGCAAATACACTTGACTAATTTAAAAAAAAGTTATAATAAATAACAATGAGAGTGAAATTCTATAAAAAAGAGAAGGATTATGTTTTTCAGCCGTTATTATATCAATAAAAACCAGCAATTTATGATAACCTATGGTATTGATAATTTAGTCTTTAGCTTTCTGGATTTATGTAAAAACACTGGATTGAATATAGCATTTTTAGTATAATATTTAGATAATATTTAGATAAGAGTATTTTGGAGGATAGTATGGCTATAGTTGGAATTGATTTGGGTACAACAAACAGTTTGGTTTCCTATTGGACTGAAGAGGGGTCAATTGTCATACCGAATTCTTTAGGACAAAATCTAACTCCGTCTGTAGTCAGTATTGACGACAATGGAGAAATTTTGGTCGGTCAAATTGCCAAAGAAAGACAAATAACCCATCCCCATTTGAGTGCTTCCGTGTTTAAAAGAAACATGGGCACAAAAAAGAAATATGTTCTTGGAACAAAAGAATTTCTGCCTGAAGAACTCTCGGCACTTATCATAAAATCTTTGAAGGAGGACGCGGAATCTTACCTTAAAATGCCGGTTACTGAGGCTGTTATAAGCGTACCTGCTTATTTCAGTGATGCGCAGCGTAAGGCTACCAAAAGGGCGGGAGAACTTGCAGGACTTAGGGTTGAACGCCTGATTAGCGAACCTACCGCAGCTGCAATTGCCTATGGATTGCATCAGAGAAATGCCGATACAAAAATTCTGGTTTTTGACTTGGGCGGCGGAACCTTTGATGTGTCCATCCTTGAATTATTTGAGAATGTAATGGAAGTACGGGCTGTGGCAGGTGATAACTATTTGGGTGGAGAAGATTTTACCGAGATACTTGTATCTCTGTTTTTAAAACATCATTCAATGGATAAGAAGGATTTGGACCAGAAAACCGCTGCGATGCTAAAGAAGCAAGCTGAAGTTGCAAAACGCTCCTTCAGCGAGAAGAAGACTGCCGTAATTGAATGTACCATTAACGGTGAAAATCTTTCCTATGAGGTAAGTCTTGATGAATTTGAATCGGCTTCAAGGCATTTGTTCCAGCGACTCAGAGAACCTGTGGAACGTGCATTGAGCGACGCGTCATTAAAGCTCAGTGACATTGAGTCCATCATTTTAGTTGGAGGAGCGACAAAGCTTCCTTTGGTACGTACTTTTGTTAGTAAGCTATTCGGAAAACTTGCATATATAAATATAAATCCCGATGAAGTGGTAGCTATCGGTGCAGGAATACAAGCTGCACTTAAAGGCAAATCGGCACCTATTAAGGAAGTCATATTGACCGATGTATGTCCCTATACTCTTGGGACCAGTGTTTCCATAAGGAGAGCCCAAGGTTATCATGAACCGGGGCATTTTTTACCTATCATAGAACGAAACACTACTGTTCCGGTTAGCAGAGTGGAAAGACTGTACACCATTTATGACAATCAAAAGTATATAAATGTCGATATCTTGCAGGGAGAATCCAGACTGGCAAAAGACAATATATTTCTTGGCGAGATAAATGTACCTGTTCCTCCAAAACCGGCAGGGGAAGAAGCCATTGATGTAAGGTTTACATATGATATCAACGGAATTTTGGAAGTTGAAGTAACCGTTGTATCAACCGGTGTAAAGAAAAGTGTAATTATTGAAAAAGACCCTGGGCATATGACCAAGGAAGAAATAGCTGAACGAATTGAAAATTTGGCTCACCTTAAGATTCACCCCAGGGATAATCAGGAGAATAAACTTCTTATTGCCAGAGGTGAAAGACTGTATGAAGAGAATATTGGAGTTACTCGTCAGCAAATAGGGCAACTTCTGAGGGAGTTCGAGGAAGTGCTTGATACCCAGGATCCTAAACTTATTGCAGAAACCAGAAAAAGGATCATGGAAATATTCGATTCTTTAGACTTGAAAGGAGAATTCTAAAATGGATTGCTTTCAGGTTTTAGGAATTAATCCTACAAAAGATGTAAAAGAAATTAAGAGAGCTTATTCAAAAATGCTTAGGATACATAGTCCGGAAAGCGATCCTGAAGGGTTTCAGAGGGTAAGAGAAGCATATGAGGAGGCAATTGCCAAAGCCAGTCAGGAAGATTTACCTACGGAACCTCAAACTCCAGTTGACCAGTTTATGGAGAAATTTAAAGAGTGTTATGACGACTTTGAAAAAAGAATTGATGAAAACTGCTGGAGGCAACTTTTGGACAGCGATATTTGCTATAATATTGAGACGGGAAAAGAAATAAGTGACAGAATATTGGCATTTATAATGGAAAACTATAATTTCCCTTATGAAATATGGTCATTATTTAACAGTTACTTTTCCTGGACTTCAAAAAAAGAAAGTCTTTACCAGAGGTTCCCCAAAAATTTTATTGATTTTGTGGTTTACAAAGCAACGAACAAAACCTATTTCAGGTATGAATATGTTAAGAATTGTCAAAAAGGCAAGGAAGAATTTTTTCTTACAGAATACAGTAAGGCAAACAGTGCATTGGATGAATACGATTTATATAATGCCAAAAAAGCTTTGGAAAATGCAAAGGAAGTATGCGAAAGCCATCCCGATTTGCAGATTTTAATTTCAAGATATCTTATGATAAACGGTCATCTTGAAGAGGCAAAGGCAATATTGGACAAACTTTTGGAGAGCAATGAAGATGATTTGTTTGCTTATTACTACAGAGGCAATCTGTTTTTCAGGATTGGAAAATATAATGAAGCATACAGTGATTATAAACAAGCCCTTAGAATAAAACCGGATTTTATTGATGTTTTGTTTTCTATAGGAAAATGCTGCATTAGCTTCGGTAAATATGAAGAGGCCACTGAATATTTTGAAAAGCTTACGGAGATTATTCAATACAACAGAGATGCAAGAATATTGTTAAATTCAGCTTACAACTTTTATTTGGAAGAGTTAAACAAGCTTATTGAAGAAAAACCTGAAGATGTCGAGCTGAAATTTAAGCTGGCAAAAGCTTTGTATGCTTGTCACAAGACAGAGGAAAGCTATAATGTATTAACCGAGATTGAACAAAAAGTACAGATGAATAGCGAAATGTATATCCTGCTTTGTAAAGTTTTGTTTGACCTTGGGAAAAAGGAATTGTCTTTCGCAACTGTTGAAAAAGCATACAAATTGTATCCTAATGACTATAACGTTACATTTTACAAGGCTTGTATGCTTGATGAATTTAATAAATATGAAGAAGCTGTAACTTATTATGATAAAACTGTTGAGTTAAATCCCCAAGATGCTGTAGCATACAGTAACAGAGCCTTTGCCCTCAATAAACTGAAGAGATACTCGGAAGCATTGGAAAGTGCCAATCAGGCTATAAAAATAGATCCGTATATGGCTCATGGCTATAAGAACAAAGCAGAAGCACTATTGGAGTTGGAACTGTATCAGGAATGCCTTGAAGCTTGTGAAGAAGCGTTGAGTATTTATCTTTATCTGATCGATATATACGTAATAAAAATGAAGCTTTACACAAGAGTAGGACAATTGGAAGAAGCTCTTAATGTTTTTAACAGAGCTGAAGAATACGGACTCAGAGATAGCAGGCTTTATTATCAAAAAGCCAATGTATTACGTTTAATGCAAAAGTATGATGAGGCCATATTATGCTGTGACCAGGCCATTGAGCTGGATGAAGCAAATAACGATGAGGTCAATAAAGAAGTATATTTTTGCAAAGGCCTTTGTTTATATAATAAAGATAAATTCAGTGAGGCTATTGAATACTTTGACAATGCAATTAAAAAAGATGTGAAATATAGTAGTGCTTATTATTACAAGATACTAAGCTTGCTGAACAGTTCAAGAAACGATGAAGCATTAAAGGTGTTGGATAATGCAATAAAACTGAATTTGGAAAATATAGATAGGTTTTATGAGCTTAAGGGTGATTTTTATGCTTTTCATCACAGATGTAAGGAAGCTATTTCGGAATATAAAAATGCTATAGAAGTAAATCCGTCTTGTGCCGGTTATTATTATTCGTTGGGGTTAAACTTGGGAAATATTTCGGAATATGAAGAAGCTTTGAAGTATTTTGATAAAGCAATTGAAATAGATCCCAGTATTCCAAGTTACTATATATCAAGAAGTCATGCATATTACAGTTTGGGTAAATACAAAGAATGCATTGAAGACTGTGACAGGGCACTTCAGATTGAATCGGAATATCTGCCGGCATTAAGAAATAAAGCCTGGGCATATTACAAGCTTGAGAGAATAGAAGAAGCGGAAAAACTGTGCCAGGCTGCATTAAAGCAAGATGGCAGCAACATAAATTTGCTGTATCTAAAATTATATATTTTGAGGCATAAAAAGTTAAATCAGGAGGCTCTTATAGTGTGTGACAGAATACAGGAATTGGATCCCAATGATAATGACATATTTACAATTCGTCAGGAGCTACTCAATTCCGTAAAATCAAAAAAAGGTTTCTTAAGTTCTATTTTCGGTAAATGATTTTTATTGTTTCTGATATTAGAATCATATTTTAATGCAAAACATTGACAGACTGCAGTATTTTAATAAAATCAAATTTTCATCCTTAAACTTAAGTATCCGACTGTTTCTATGGTTGGGTACTTTTTATGTCCTTATATATAATTGGTAAAAAATAACGTAAATTTGCATTATTGTGAAACAGGTACAATTTGGTTCAATTCAGGACAAATACAAATAACAGTTTAATTAACATGGATATCACTGCCTTAGGATATGGTTATTATATGATTAAATATTGGAATAAACACCTGAATTACATAATATATATAGAATAGGATTATGTTTATTGGAGAGAGATGTTATGAATACGAGAATTCGTAGAGTAACAAAAATTTCCTTTTTTATCGGAGCAGCATTTATTTTTGCAGCATCTTATTTTGAACTTTTCTTTCCTCCAAAGAACGCATTTTATTTAGGCATTCTGGGTGACACCTTGCTCGCAGGAATTAAAAGTTTAGGTTTGGCAATTATAACGTCCACACTTGTTAATATATTAAAAAACTGGATGGAACCTACCGAATCCCTTGTCAGCAATGGATTCATAAATCGCTTAAGTAAATGTGAAATGAAGGAATTGAAGTCAAAGTTAGAAGCTGAACTGTATTTTAGAGATAACAATCACGATAAAGACAATTTTTATAACTTTTTTCAGGAGGAATTGTCGTCTTTGTTAAATGACTGTTATTACAAATATTACAAGACCAAGATAGAATGTAAAATATGTGAAAATTACATAACGAAGACAATCAGAAAAAAGTTTGAAATTGTGAATCCTTCGAAAAAGGAAGCTATTGTAAGAATTCCCTTTGGTGCTGAAATGCAAAGGGTTGAAAATGTGGATATCGATAAACTGTATGTAATCAAGAAGTTTACTGTTGACTCAGAAGATTATACAAAAGAAATTAATGACAGCCTCATAATAAAAGAAAACTGTGGTGACAGCAATGATGCTTATTGCATAGATGTTCATACCTTCTGGGACATTAAAGTAAAAAAGTCACAGGTTATCGATATGGTCATTGAAACAATTGTTCCGTTAAATGATGTTTGCTTTTCAAATAAAATAACAAAGCCTTGTAAAGAATATAACCTGATTTTTATAATTAATGATCCCTCTTATCAATTATCATGGCATAGTTTCGGTTTTATGGGGAATCATAAAGACTTGTTGATTGAAGAACCTATGGATAACGGATTGGAAATAGGTTTTAAGGAATGGATACTTCCGGGAGATGGGGTTGTAATTTCAATTAGTAAAAATGAAAATTTTATGACTAAAAATTAAAAAATTGTTCATACTAATATGTGTTCGTATAAAATTTTAGAGTAACATAGGACAAACACCATTTGAAAAAGGTGTAATATACTGATAGTGAAGGGAGAGAAAGTAAGATGAACATTGAGAGAACTGTAAATTTTTATGATGAAAGGACTGTAAATTAAAAAACATCAGAAAATACATGAGAATGTTTATTTTCGGATGTTTTTTTACAAGCTTTATTTGTAACAGTGCTACATAAGCATTCGTTTTGCATGGATAATTATGCAGCGGCAGCACTTATCTCATGGATTATAATACCTTGACATCAATATAAAAAATAAAGATGGCCTATGTTTTTAGACAATGAAACTTAGACCGTCTTTTTTATGTTATTTATGAACGAAAGGAATTCAATTTAAGCAAAAAATATACAAATAATCGTTTACAAGCAGCATTTTATATGGTATAATTCTTACCTGTGGAAATACGGACGGTCCGCTGTTAAATACAAGAACGTCTAGGCAGGAGGGAGGATTGCTAATCGTGAATGTAATTGAAGCAATTGAAAAAGAACAGTTAAAAGCTGAAAAGCCTAAATTTCAAGTGGGCGATTATGTAAAAGTACATGCTAAGATAAAAGAAGGTAACAGAGAAAGAATTCAGGTATTTGAAGGAACTGTTATCCGTATGAAAGGCTCAGGAATAAGAGAAACTTTCACAGTAAGAAGAGTTTCATACGGAGTTGGAGTTGAAAGAATTTTCCCTGTTCACTCTCCAAATGTTGAACGTGTTGAAGTAGTAAGAAAAGGTAAAGTAAGAAGAGCAAAGCTTTACTACTTAAGAAACAGAGTAGGAAAAGCAGCGAAAGTAAAAACAAAGTTGGATTAATATCTATTATAAACAAAAGAGACGTCAAGTCTCTTTTGTTGTATTACTCCTTTTTTACAATGAATTGGAGCTGAAATGTAAGGTATCAATATTTATAATTTTTTGCCGAAAATTTCCCCATTAAAATAAATTTTACCTGTAACAGATTATTTTACAAAAAATAATATAATGATATAATAAAAATTATTAGAACTGTTATTGTAATTCTGTTCAAATTCAGATGTTTTACTTATACTGATACTGAAAAGTTACATACAATATAATAAGATTACAGGAATAGGGTAGTAATTTATGGAGTATAATAATCCGAAAAATAAAGATAAAATAAAAGAAATAAATAAATTCGGCTTGGACTATGAAAAAGGAAGACCAAACTATTTATTGGAAGCTTTTAAATGGAGTTTGGTGGTTATCGTTGCTATATTTATAGCACTTGTACTGAGAGCTTATGTTTTTGAATGGGTAGTGGTAGATGGGCCATCTATGGAAAATACTCTGTACAGCAGGCAGGTTCTGTTTGTGAATAAAATTGTATACACCTTTGAGCCGCCGAAGAGAGGAGACATAATTGTATTTAAGGTTTCTGACGGAGATCTTGACTATATTCCTATAGCTAAAAACGTCCCTGTTTTATCGTCTTTGATTCCGCCAAAAAATGAAATTGACTATATCAAGAGGGTTATAGGATTGCCCGGCGATGAAATAGATATAATTGATGGTTATGTATATATAAACGGTAACAAGCAAGAGGAATCTTACGCAAAAGGTTCTACTGTGAAGCAAAGTTTTGAATTGCCTTGTGTTGTGCCGGAGAATAAAGTTTTTGTAATGGGTGATAATAGAGAAGTCAGTAAAGACAGTAGGCAATTCGGATTTGTGGATATGGACAGAATAAAGGGAAAAGCGGCTTTTAGAATAAGGCCGCTGAAAGAATTCGGAAGTATTTACGATTAACAGGAGGAGAAAATGAATATACAATGGTATCCCGGTCATATGGCTAAGACCAGGAGAATATTGGCTGAAAATATAAAATTGGTGGATGTGGTAATAGAACTTTTGGATGCAAGAATACCTATAAGCAGTAAAAATCCGGACTTTGACGATATATTTAAAAATAAACCCAAAATAATAGTATTGAACAAGTCTGACCTGGCAGATGAAAAGATTTCGGCAAGTTGGAGCAAATGGTATAACTCTAAAGGTTATGCCAATATTTTTATTGACTCAATTAAAGGAAAGAATATAAACCTACTAAAAAATAAAATGCAGGATATTATGAAGGATAAAATTGAGAGAGATAAGCTAAAGGGAAGAATTTCAAGGCCTATTAGAACAATGATTGTGGGAATTCCCAATGTGGGAAAATCTTCTTTAATCAATAAAATTGCCGGCAGAGCCAGTGCTGTAACAGGTGACAGACCCGGTGTCACCCGGGGAAAGCAATGGATAAATGTCAACGACAAAATACAGCTTTTGGACACCCCGGGAATATTGTGGCCTAAATTTGAAAATCCTGAAGTAGGCATAAATCTTGCAATAACCGGAGCAATAAAGGATGATGTAATAGATACTGTAGAACTGGCTTCCATACTTTTTGAAAAATTGGCAAGATTATACCCCAAAAACCTTATGGAACGTTATAAGCTGACTTCCATTGATGGAAAGACGGGATTTGAACTTTTGCAAATTGCCGGAAAGAACAGGGGCTGTATTATTTCCGGCGGTGAGATCGATATGCTTAGAATTTCTTCAATTGTTCTGGATGAGTTACGGGGCGGTAAAATCGGTAAAATAACCCTTGAGAAACCGGAGGATATAATAAATGACACAAATGAATGAAAAGCTTACTTTAAAGCAGATAGAAACTATTATAGAAGAAATGCCGATCGATAGAGCAATAGAGAGATTGTATGTTTTTAAGCAAAATTACGGCGCTAAAGTGGACAAGTTAATCATTAAATATGAAAAGAAGAAGCTTCAGTTGGAAAAAGAGTTAAAAAGATTTGAGAATATGCGACGGTATGAAAAAGAGGCCTATAGTGAAGGGGTAAAATATATTGCCGGCATAGATGAAGCGGGCCGCGGTCCTTTGGCAGGGCCGGTTGTGGCAGCTGCGGTAATACTTCCAGAAAACGTGTTTATAAACGGCCTCAATGATTCCAAAAAGTTAAGTGAAAAGCAAAGAGAAAAGTTATATTCGGAGATAACCGAAAAAGCCATCTCTTACGAAGTAGGGATTGTTGACGAAAAAATTATTGATGAACTCAATATTCTGAATGCAACCAAAATGGCTATGGAGATTGCTGTTGAAAGCCTTAAGGTAAAACCCGGTTTATTGCTTATCGACTCAGTAAAACTGGACAGTTTGAAAATACCGCAAAAATCAATAGTAAAAGGTGATTCTCTCAGTATATCGATAGCAGCAGCGTCGATTATAGCCAAAGTAACCAGAGACAGGCTTTTGGAAGAAATGGATTCTATTTATCCCGAATATGGCTTCAAAAAACATAAAGGATATGGAACAAAAGAGCATATAGAAGCAATTAGGAAGTTTGGAATCTGTCCCATTCACCGGATAAGTTTCACAAAGAATTTTACTTTATAGATTATTGAGAAGGAATAAAATAATTAAAAATTGATGAAGTATATGAATTGAACGGGTGGTAAATATGAACAGCAAAGAAATAGCAAAAATAGTTGGAGTATCCAGAAGCACGGTTTCCCGTGTAATCAACAATTATCCCGATATACCTGAAGCTACAAGGGAAAAGGTTCTTAAAGCCATAAGAGAAAACAACTATTATCCCAATTCTTCTGCGAGAAGGCTTGTCGGGATGAAAAGTTCGACTTTGGGAGTTTTTGTTGTTGATATAAAAGATAATGAGAAGCCTCATCATGTTATTGAGAACAATGAGGATCTTTTGTACGGCAATTCATATTTTTCCCCCTTTATAAATGCTTTCATCGACCAGGCAAACAAAGCTCAGTATTATGTTCTTGTTTCTACCGTTTACAGTTCCGATGAACTTTGGAAAATAAAAAGCTCTTTCTGCGAAAAAAGAATTGATGGTGGAGTTATTATCGGAAGCAAGGATAATGAATACGAAAAAATATTGGAAGTTATAGGTAAAGATTTCATTATAGCAGCTGTTGATATTAATGTAACCGAAGATAACAAAGACAAGGCAATATATATAAATCTGAACAATTATAAGGGTGCTTATGAAGCTACCAAATATCTCATTGATTTAGGCCATAGAGATATAGGAATAATTACAGGAGATATCAGTAAACTGTCGGGAAGTGTAAGGTTTGAAAGTTTTAAGCAGGCTCTTTGCGAAAACGGTATACAGCTAAATGAAGATTATATTGCCTATGGAGATTTTACAGAATATAGCGGATATATAGGTATGAAAAAGATATTGGAATCCGGCAGGAGACCTACAGCTGTATTTGTTTGTAACGATACTATGGCAATTGGAGCGTATAAGGCAATCGGCGAAATGGGGCTTAGTATTCCGGATGACATATCCGTTATAGGGTTTGACAATTCTCAAATATCCCAATATATGTATCCGCCGCTTACATCAGTTAACGTTTCATTGCCGGAAGCCGCAAAATTATCAGCCGACTTGCTTATAAAGTCTATTGAGAAGAAAGAGCTTGTTCCTGAAGTAAAGATAGTTGATACGACTATAGTAAAAAGGGCATCATGTAAAAGAATTGATAATTGATACTTCAAAAAATTCAAAATGTGAAGGATGAAACTTTATAAAAAGCAATATATAAATTTAGTTAGCTTTGTTTACTTTATTTAGTTATGTTATTGACAAAATTAAACAAGTGATTTACAATATAACTAACACGTGTTAGTTATATTGTGTTTTCTTTTTACTCTTTTCATAGCAATCTACGAAAAACTGTTATAATCATATATCAGTATTGATATACCAAGCTTCCCAAAATAAAAATACCAAAATAAAAAATTTGAATATAAAATAGGACAGTTAACACCTTATAATTTTAAAGGGGGAATATTAATGTTATCAAAGTACTTAAAAAAATTGTGTATAGCAATTCTGGTGTCTTCACTGGCGATTGTTCATACACCTTTTAATGTGCCTGCCGCACAGGTGGTAAACACATATTTTGAAGCCAATTTTTCCAATTTTGACTCCAATTTATTCGAATCCGCCAACTGGCCAAACGGAAATCCGTTTAATTGTGTGTGGAGACCATCTCAGGTTTCATTCTCAAACGGCAGTATGTTCCTTACTCTTACCAGGGATGACACCGGCTCGGGTTATCCGTACAAAAGCGGTGAATACCGTACAAAGGCGTTTTTTGGATATGGATATTATGAAGTAAAAATGAAACCTGCCAAAAATGTTGGAATTGTATCATCCTTTTTCACCTATACAGGACCTAGTGACAATAATCCGTGGGATGAAATCGATATAGAATTCCTGGGAAAAGACACAACTATGGTACAGTTTAACTGGTACAAAAACGGAGTGGGAGGTAATGAATATTACCACCGACTTGGTTTTGATGCTTCGCAGGATTTCCATACTTACGGATTTGAATGGAGACCCAACTATATAAGTTACTATGTTGATGGTGTAAAAGTTTATACTGGAACAAGAAATATACCTTCAACACCCGGTAAAATAATGATGAATTTATGGCCGGGAATAGGTGTAGACGAATGGCTTGGACGTTTTGACGGCAGAACCCCTATTACTGCTGAATATAAATACATAAGATATTATCCTGACGGTTTCCCCTCATCCACACCAACACCTACATCAACACCGACACCGTATCAGCCACCAACTCCAACTCCGCAATCTGTTGTTATAGGGGATTTAAATTACGATAATAGGGTTGATTCCATAGATTATGCTTATTTGAAAATGTACCTGTTGGGACAAATATATGATTTCCCGACTCCATATGATATGAAAGCTGCCGATTTGAATGGTGACGGCAAAATAGATTCCATAGATTATGCTTATTTGAAAGCGTATCTGTTGGGATATATAAATAAATTTCCCGTAGAGTAAGAGCTGAACTTTCAACATAGAATATGAGAGACAATATAAAACTAAAATGGATAATGAAGCTGTAGGCATTTATAAACTTATATAATACAGAGAAAATTATATTGAACGCATAATATTCCGATTAGGGTATTGTGCGTTTAATATTTTAGTTGAAAAAATAAGAGAAAAACTGTGATACTAATATTTTTAAAGAAAATGTTAATGCTAAAAAAAACTATTGATTCATCCGATACTAAAAATAAGTTTTAAAAAATGCTGAATGGAATTTGATTTGGCCAAAAGGGGTATAGGGATGAAAATAGAAAGCATATTTACCAATTTGGATATAAATACTTTGAATATGCCTGATATACTCGGGAAACTGTCAGCCGGCGATATAATAAGGGCCAAAGTACTGAATGCTGATGCCAATCAGCTAACGCTCAAGTTATTTGACGGTACTGTTTTTAATGCCAGGCTTCTGTCATCTTTAGAGGCAGAATTGGGGAGCATATTGGATTTTATGGTAAAAAGCAATTCCAACGGTCAGATTGTTTTGGAAACTTTGAAAGAAAACAATTATAATTCAAAAAGTGGAAACGATGTAAATTTGGATTTGAAAAAGCAGTTGTTGGAACTGGGTATAAAACCCGACAAAAATAATATAGAAATTGCAGAGGCAATAAAGCAGAATGAAATTCCGCTGGACAAGGGTATTTTTAAGAAGATTTCGGATACAATAACAGCATTCAGGGATGTCACTCCTCAGAAAATTGCATTTCTCATTGCAAATAAAATTGAGCCCGATAAACAAAATATAGCCCTTCTAAATAGGCTTGTGGATGAAAAACAAAAAATCGATGCAATGCTGAAAAGCACTTTTGAGACACTAATAAACTTAAACGATGAAGATATTTTAGAATCTTTGAGCAATATTTTCAGTGAAAATCTTCCGGAAGAAACTCATATTACGGGAAATAACATTCAACTTTTCAATCACAGCCAGAAAGTCATTTCACCAAATGCTTTAGAATCTGTATTTTCCTCTTATGAACAGAAGAATGGTGAGATGCAGTTACAAATTAAACATAGACTGCAAGAATTTATAAATAAGTACCTGGAAGATTCTATGCAAAAAGATCCGGAATTGCAGGAAGAAGAAAACTTATTTGTTAATAAAGCGTTGAATTATCTGAAAGAAAATTTGACCGGTTTGGAAAAAACGGATATTTATAAGCAAAAATCTTTAGAAAATATTATAAAAGATTTGTTTCAGAAAATAAAAGAAAATACAGAGGGAAATAAGATAGTTTCCGACTTTGATACGACTAAAAAATACTCCATAAAAAATCAAGATAATTATAAACAGAAAATTTCAGAATCCTTTGAAAAGTTTTATATTAAAGTTACTGAAAAAACCGTCGGTGATGACTTAAAAATAAATAAAGTTTATAAAGATATATACCGTAAGCTTGAAACGATAAAAAGGGTGATAGAGCAGTCTGCTATTTTACAAAAGGATGAGATTTTGAATAAAATAGAGAATCTGCAAAGCAGCATAAAATTTATTAATGATATAAACAATCAAAGTATATATTTACAATTACCTTTAAATATTCAAGGCAAGGACACGACCGGCGAAATCTATGTACTGAAAAGAAGATCCCGGGGTAAAAAAATAGATCCTCAAAATACAACTGTACTTGTATCACTTAATACACCTAATTTGGGACAAATTGATTCTTTAATTACCGTATATAAAAAAAATATAAGTTTGAATATCAGAGTTGAGGAACAATCAATTATAAGTCTTATAAAAGAGAATTATATTCAATTGTACAACAGCCTGTTAGATAAAGGATACAAACTTACCGATGTAAAATATAGTCTGTTGGAAGAAAAAGTTAATTTTTTAAATGCAGAAAGCTTGATATTGAAAGAAATAAATTCAAACAAGCAATCGATAGATTATAAAATTTAAACTTTAAATAAGGTGATTTAAAATGCCGGAAAAGAAAAAAAAGATAAAACAGGTGGCAGCTTTAAAATATTCTCCGGAAGAAAACCGAGCACCGGAGATAATTGCCAAAGGAAGCGGCCAGGTAGCTGAAAAAATAATTGAAAAAGCTATAGAAAGCAATGTGCCCATATATCAAAATGATGAACTGGCAAGGGCACTTAATGAATTCAGCATCGGAGATGAAATTCCACCGGAGCTTTACGAAGTTGTTGCTGAGATTCTTGTATTTGTAAACAGTATTGATAAAAAATACGGGGATAGAAAATGGAAAACATGCTGAATAATAAAAGAATGGTAGGAACTGAAGGAGAAAAAATAGCTGTTGAATTTCTTAAAAAACAAAATTATTCTATACTGAACTTAAATTTCAGGTATAAAAAATTAGGTGAAATTGATATAATTGCCCGGGAAAACAATTATTTATGTTTTATTGAAGTCAAGACCCGAAGCAATTTGGATTACGGTTTTCCAAGAGAATCGGTAGATTACAGAAAGCAAGTGAATATCAAAAAACTGGCACAGATTTTTATATCAAAAAATCAATTGTACAATGAATACATCCGTTTCGATGTTGTTGAAGTCTATATTAAAAAGGAAAACGGTGCTTTGATTGCAGAAAAAATAAATCTTATTAAAAATGCCTTTTAATTTTACTGTAAGGCATTGCTTTTGTTATTTCGATAGTCAAATACATTTTTTATTGAATTCTTTTTATAAGCGATTGACACTGGTTGAATTCCATACAGTTTGGAGGGGTTAAACAGTGCATGAAGGTCATAGAAAGAGATTGAAAATGAGATTTTTGAAAGAAGGATTGGACAGTTTTGAACCTCATCAGGTTTTGGAACTGCTTCTTTTTTATTCAATTCCCAGAAAGGATACCAATGAATTGGCTCACAAGTTATTGGAGAGATACGGTTCATTATCGGGTGTATTTGATGCGGATATTAAAGATATTGTAAAAATCCAGGGCATAGGCGAAAACACTGCATTTCTTTTAAATCTCATCCCTCATTTGGCAAGAAAATACTACAATGATAAATGGGGTCCCAAGCCTGAACTTAACAGTTCGTCAAAGGCTGGAAATTATGCCATATCACTTTTTGCCGGAAGAAACTATGAAGCTTTTTATATTATATGTCTCGATGCTCAAAACAGAGTAAACTATTCGGAACTGGTTCACGAGGGAACAATAAATGAAGCACCGGTATATCCGAGACTTCTTGTAGAAGCTGCGATAAGGCATAAAGCCAATAGTGTTATTCTTGCCCATAATCATCCGGGAGGTACATTAACTCCTTCAAGAGCAGATATTGAAGCTACAAAAACCATATGCACAGCTCTAGAATCCATTTCCATTAAAGTTATAGACCACATAATAGTATGTGGAGACAAATATTACAGTTTTGCAGAGAATGGCAAGCTGGAACCGCTAAAACTTCAAAATAAAAATGCATAAAATCATCCTGATAATTTGTAATTAAAGTAATTGTAACAACTTTAAAAATATAGTACTATTAATTTGAGAGAGTGTTTTTATCCTATGCTATGAAAATGAGTGACAATTTTCGTATTTATATATAGAGAGATATATTAAATACAATTATAGTTATTGGGGGTGTTTTATCTTTTATAAAATCTTTATAAAATCTGAATCACTGATATAAGTTATTATCTTACACCATTTATTTTTTAGACAAGTAGGTTTTGATTTTTGATGCTGATTATTTAAGGCATAGAAAATCACCTTGTCTAATTTTGCCATGTTTGCTAAAAGTTTAATACATATATGGGCAATTTCCAGTGAAGGTGTAAGGGTAATTTATTTTCAGTATTTAAAACCTACCAGATAAATTTTTATGAAAGGAAGGAAGAGGATGGGAAAAAGTAAAAGATTTTCAACGAAAGTAAAGTCTTTGGTTGCAAGTGCTGCAATAGCTGCATCAGCAATAATGCCTGTAAGTATTTCACCTACATATGCTGCTGATGTGGAAATAAACTATGCAAAAGCACTGCAGTATTCTCAATTTTTCTATGATGCAAACATGTGCGGACCTGGTGTTGAAGAAAATAACCTGTACGATTGGAGAGGAAATTGCCATGTTTATGATGCAAAACTTCCTCTTGACTCAGTCAACACCAACATGAGCGACAGCTTTATTCAAAAGTACAAACATGTACTTGATCCCGACGGGGATGGCACTGTAGATGTTTCGGGAGGTTTCCACGATGCCGGTGACCACGTTAAGTTCGGTATGCCGGAAGCTTATGCCGGTTCCACACTCGGATGGGGCTTTTATGAATTCAGAGAGGCCTACGAAGCTACAGGGCAGGATTCTCATATCAAAACAATTCTCAGATATTTTAACGACTATTTTATGAGATGTACATTCCTTGATGAATCGGGTAAACTTGTAGCTTTTTGCTACCAGGTAGGCGATGGTGATGTTGACCACGCTTATTGGAATGCGCCTGAAATTGATGAAATGTTCAGAAGAGGTTGGTTCGCCAATGAAGAACTGCCTTCAACAGACTGCGTTTCGGCAGCAGCTGCTTCCCTTGCAGTCAACTATATGAATTTTAAAGATGAAGACCCTGAATATGCAGCAAAAAGCCTTAAATATGCTAAGGCTCTGTTTGAATTTGCAGAGAAAACTCCAGAAAAGTCTTGTAATGCCGACGGTCCTAAAGGCTATTATACATCATTAAAGTGGCAGGATGATTATTGCTGGGCTGCAGCATGGTTATTCCTGGCAACAGAGGACTATCACTATTTGGAAGAAGTATGGAAATACTATGACTATTATGCTCCTTCCTGCTGGACTCATTGCTGGAACGACGTTTGGGCAGGTACAGCGTGCATAATTGCTGAAATTGATGACAAGTACGATAAAAACAGTGACGAATTTGAAAATGCCTATAGAACAGCTACCAACAAGAGTCCTTATGAAGAAATTGATTTCTGGAGCCAGATAGCTAAGACTGTAGACAATTGGATGAACGGAGTTACTGTTACTATAACTCCGGGAGGATACGCATTCCTTAATCAATGGGGTTCAGCAAGATATAACACAGCTACACAGTTGTTGGCTTTGGTATATGACAAGCACCATGGTGATAAGCCTTCAAAATACAGTGAGTGGGCAAAATCACAAATGGACTACATAATGGGTAAAAATCCGTTGAACCGTTGTTACATTGTAGGTTACAGCGAAAATTCCGTTAAGTACCCTCATCACAGGGCAGCATCCGGATTGTCAAGATGTGAAGATCCAAATCCACATAAATATGTTCTTTATGGTGCTTTAGTTGGAGGTCCCGATTCTCAAGACCAGCATATTGATGTGACATCCGATTATATTTATAATGAAGTGGCAATAGACTATAATGCTGCATTTGTAGGTGCATGTGCCGGTCTTTACAAATACTTTGGAGATGAAACAATGAAAGTTACTCCAAACTTCCCGCCAAAGCAAGTTGTTGACAATCCTGATGATGATACAGGCGCAGGTAAATACTGGGTAGAAGCTTTCTGTGTTGACATTGTTCAATCGGATGGACCGAAAGCTACTGAAGTAACACTTTATGTTTATTCCAATGCAAGAAAACCGTCAAAGAATATCTCGGTTAGATATTATTTTGACGCAACAGGAATGACTTCCCTTGATCCCAATAAAATAGAATTAAGACAGTTATATGACCAGACAGCGGCTGAAACCAATTATGCTGCCGTATTGTCAGGACCGCATCATTACAAAGACAATATTTATTACGTTGAAGTAAAATGGCCCGATTTCCCGGTTGCCAATTCCAATAAAAAGTACCAGTTTGCTCTCGGAACCTATGCTTGGCAAAACTATTGGGATCCGTCCGACGACTGGAGTCACCAGGATCTGCCAGTCTTTAATGACAGCTGGAAAGGAGTACCCGCTAAAACAGATTATATCTGTGTTTACGATGACGGTGTACTTGTAGGAGGTATAGAGCCTGATGGAACTACTCCAACGGTTAATCCTCCACCAACACCTACTCCTACTCCGGTAACAAAAGTAATGTATGGTGATTTAAACGGCGATGAAACGGTAAACTCCATTGACTATGCTTATATGAAGAGTTATCTTTTGGGAATGATGAAAGAATTCCCGTCAGAAAACGGTTTAATTGCTGCAGACGTTAATGGAGACGAAGATATAAATTCCGTTGACTATGCACTTATGAAAATGTACCTGTTGGGTATGATTAAAGAATTTCCGGCAGCAAGCAAATAGTTTGATTATTTTGAGCGAAGTGCAAATCAATGCCTTCGCTCTTTTATTTTTATGTGATTGATGTTATAAAATACAAAATATTGGTTTAATGCATCTCATTTTCATATTTTGAAGTCTATAGTCATAGATTATTACAGTAAACAATGAAAAGAATTTCACCAAGTTTCTTATATTCAATAATTTATGTAAATGATATGGATATGATATATTATATGTAATACATAAAAATAATTTGGAATTTATCAACACATAGTAATTATTTATTATTTTTTATTCTGCCATTTATACTAAAGTAAATGCTTTTATTCTGGTGAATAGGAGAGAGGACATGATAATTTTTGATGCCCATTGCGATACCATTACCAAAATAATGGAGTTAAATTCCAATTTGTACAGCAATAATTGCCACATAGATATATTAAGGCTGAAAAAAGCAGGGAAATGTGTTCAAACTTTTGCAGCATTTATTGACCCCATATATTCTCCTGCATATGCGATGAAGCGAGTAATGCAAATTATTGATCGATTTTACATCGAGCTGGAAAAATATAAGGACGATATAATGTTATGTTGTAATTACAATGATATAGAAACAGCTTTGTCCCATGGGAAAATTGCTGCCATGCTTTCTATTGAAGGTGGTGAAGCGCTTCAGGGAGATTTGGGGGCACTGAGGAATTTTTATCGTCTTGGAGTAAGGAGTGTTTGTCTTACATGGAATTATAGAAACGAAATAGCCGACGGTGTGAAAGATGAAGAGACGGGAGGCGGACTGACACCTTTTGGAAGGCAGCTTGTTGCTGAAATGAACAAGCTGGGTATGCTGGTTGATTTGTCACACATTTCTCAAAGAGGTTTTTGGGATGTAATGGAGACAACTTCTAAGCCAGTGATTGTGTCCCACTCCAATGCAAGAAAAATCTGTTCCCACCCAAGAAATTTATATGACGATCAAATTTTAGCCTTGGCAAAGAACGGTGGTGTAATAGGAATAAATTTTTATCCTGAATTCTTAAATGATGAGGGAAAAGCATCGGTAAAAGACATATTAAAACATATAGAGCATATAATATCTTTAGCAGGTCCCGATCATATAGGAATAGGTGCGGATTTTGACGGTATAGAAAAAACACCGGAAGATATAAAAGGAATTGAAAACATAAATATAGTATTTGAAGAGATGGCAAAGCTAAATTATTCCGATGAAATAATCAGAAAATTTGCTTCAGAAAATTTTTTAAGGCTTGTTAAAAATATGGAATAAATTGCAAAAAAGTAAATTGTCAACCCATCAAAAAGCGCTTTCTAAAAAAGGGGCGCTTTTTGATGGAAATTTTAACTGTTATTTAATTCTTATTAAGCTACATAATGTTTTTTTTACTACTACAAATTAACATTTTGAATCATTCAATATCATAACTTGCATTTTCCTAATATTTCTTAGAATTATCAATTCAAACTTTTCCTATATTTATGCTCCATTATCCTTTTTTGCTTCAGATATATTGAGCAGTCCAAAAATGTATCCGTTATCGATAAATAAATCAATTGCAACCAAACTTTTTTCTGTTTTGTCGTAAGAAGTATGAAACGGACTTATAAAATTTCTTCACTAAAATGAAGATTTACAATGAAGAAATGTACAGATAAAGAAAAAATATAAATAAAATAATTTTGCATAAAGTAATTCAATAACTTGCAAAAAAGCATATAATGTATTACAATGATGTACATAAAACATATTTTGGAGGGTTAAAAATGGAACTTTCACAAAAAGCATTATCAATCAGTCCGTCATCAACACTTGCTATAGATGCAAAAGCAAAAAAAATGAAAGCTGATGGAATAGACATAATTGGTTTTGGAGCCGGTGAACCCGATTTTGATACTCCTGACCATATAAAAGATGCTGCTATAAAAGCAATTAATGACGGTTTTACTAAATACACTCCAGCATCCGGAACACTGGAATTAAAGAAAGCTGTTTGCAATAAATTTCTGAACGACAATAAACTTGAATACAAACCATCCAATATTGTTATAAGCAATGGTGCAAAACATTCATTGGTAAATGCTTTCCAGGCAATTTTAAATCCAGGGGATGAAGTAATTATTCCGGCACCTTTTTGGGTAAGTTACCCGGAAATGGTGAAATTAGCGGATGGAGTACCAGTAATATTGAACAGCACTGAGGAAGAAGGGTTTAAATTAAGTATAGAAAAATTGGAGAAAGCTATAACTCCAAAAACAAAAGCAATAGTTATAAACAGCCCGAGCAATCCTACAGGAATGATATATTCCGAAGACGAACTCAGAGCTATTGCCGATATTGCTGTTAGCAAGGGAATATTTGTTGTATCCGATGAAATTTATGAAAAGCTTATTTATGACGGTTACAAACATGTCAGCATTGCATCATTCAATGATAAGATAAAGGATTTGACTATAATAGTTAACGGTGTATCCAAAACCTATTCCATGACAGGATGGAGGATAGGTTATACAGCATCAAACGAAAAAATAGCTACTATCATGAGTAATGTTCAGAGCCATGCAACCTCTAACCCAAATTCAATTGCACAGAAAGCTGCTCTGGCTGCATTGGAGGGACCTCAAGACATTATTGACATTATGAAAGCTGAGTTTGTCAAGAGAAGAGATTATATGGTTGACAGGATTAACTCCATTAAAGGATTGTCCTGTATAAAACCGAACGGTGCTTTTTATGTAATGATGAATATATCCAAATTCATTGGAACGGAAATTGATGGAGTTAAAATAAACGGTTCTGATGATTTTGCGGAGTTACTCCTTGAAAAAGCAAAAGTTGCATTGGTTCCCGGATCGGGATTCGGTACGGACATTCATGTGAGACTTTCCTATGCAACTTCTTTAGAAAATATTAAAGAAGGATTAAATAGAATTGAAAATTTCTTAAATAAATAATATAATGAACAAAGGTCTAGTTAATGTTATTTTCAAATAACATTTACAGCTGTTTAGAAATTTATTTTTACATATAGTTTTTAAGCAGCCTGTTGACTGCCTAGACCATTCTCATATTTACAAATTTTTGGGCGAGAATTTTTATTCTCGCAATTTTTTTGTGGATTTAACCGACAAAAGAAGGTATAATTAACTTTGACAAATAATTAACTTGGAAGTTGAACAGGTTATCTTTTTATTATTTACAATGCTTAGAAATATTTAATTTAATGGAGGTTGAGTAATTTGAAAAATACATATGAAAGTCCTTTGTGTTCCAGGTATGCCAGCAGTGAAATGCAGGAAGTTTTTTCACCGGACATGAAATTTAAAACATGGAGAAGATTATGGATAGCTTTGGCTGAAGCAGAGAAGGAATTAGGCCTTAATATAACCGACGAACAGATTGAAGAGTTAAAGAAATATAAAGATGATATAAATTATGAAGTAGCAGAGGCAAAAGAAAAGGAATTCAGGCATGATGTTATGGCACATATTCATGCCTATGGGGAACAGTGTCCCAATGCCAGAGGAATAATTCATTTAGGCGCAACATCGTGCTATGTTGGAGACAATACCGACATAATTATTATGCACGAAGGTTTGAAAATAATAAGAAAGAAACTGATTGCCGTTATAGCCAAACTTTCGGAATTTGCACTAAAATATAAAGACCTTCCCACTCTAGGATTTACACATTTTCAACCGGCTCAGCTGGTAACAGTAGGAAAGAGGGCAACACTGTGGATACAGGATCTTGTAATGGATCTTGAAGAGATGGATTTTGTACTGTCCAATATAAAACTTTTAGGTTCAAAAGGTACAACCGGAACTCAGGCAAGTTTCCTAAGCCTCTTTGACGGTGATGAGGAAAAAGTTAAGAAACTTGACAAACTGGTTGCACAAAAAATGGGGTATGACAAAGTTTTTGCAGTTTCCGGACAAACTTATACCAGAAAACTTGACAGCAGAATTTTAAATCTTCTTAGCAGTATTGCACAAAGTGCATATAAATTCAGCAATGATATGCGTCTGCTTCAAAGCATGAAAGAAGTGGAAGAGCCTTTTGAAAAAAATCAGATAGGTTCCTCTGCAATGGCATATAAAAGAAATCCAATGAGATCCGAAAGAATTTCTTCCCTTGCCAGATATGTAATAGTGGACGCACTGAATCCTGCGATTACTGCATCTACCCAATGGTTTGAAAGAAGTCTTGACGATTCTGCCAACAAGAGAATAAGTATACCGGAAGCGTTCCTTGCAGTTGATGCCATTTTGAATATTTACATCAATATTGCCGAAGGAATGGTTGTTTATCCTAAAGTTATTGAAAAGCATATACTTGAAGAACTTCCTTTCATGGCAACGGAAAATATTCTGATGGAAGCAGTAAAAAGAGGCGGAGACAGACAAGAACTTCATGAAAGAATCAGAGTTCACTCTATGGAAGCAGCAAAAAAAGTCAAAGCGGAAGGGCAAAGAAATGACCTCATCGAGCGTATTGCCCAAGATCCGGCATTTAATTTAAATATAGACGAAATCAGATCTGTACTTGAACCTAAGAACTATATAGGAAGAGCACCGTCACAAGTGGTAGAATTTATAAATGAAGTGGTAAAACCTATTTTGGAAAAAAATAAAGATATTGATGTAAAGGTTGAACTTAAAGTATAGCTATAAGTTTAACTTAGAGTATTATTATAAATTAACTTAAATTGTGACTCGAAGTTAGCTTACAGTATGATTATAAGTTTGATTGAAATAAACTGAATCAATTTATGCAATTTAATCTTATAAGGCTCATTAAAAAAGCTTATAGGTAGTTTTCTCAGTTAAACTGTGTATATTTAACAATAAATAATATAATTAAAATATTATTAAAATTTTCGGTGATTGACGTAGAAAGTTTCTTCATTAAATCACCGATTTTTTGTATTTTTATTATCAAAAACCTATCGGAAAGCAATTGCAGGAAAAAATCCATTTTTGCTAGACAGGGAGCAGGAAAAAGGACAAAATTTTTTTAATAAATGAAATATGTTGATTTGTTTGATATAAATATAATATATTTATATTATTGAAGATGTAATGACATATTGTTATTATAAACACTTAAAGATATTTAATAGATTTCAATAATAAATTTCGGGAGGATTTTTCTGTGATTAACAAGTATAGCAATATACCTTTATATTCCCAGTTGAAGAATTTGATTATTGAAAAGATTGAAAATGGCGAATATCCCCCTGAGACTAAAATTCCATCTGAACAGGAATTATGCGAGATGTTTGGTATCAGCAGACCTACTGTAAGGCAAGCTATAAGTGAACTGACCAACAGCGGATATCTCTATAAGGAAAAGGGTAAAGGAACTTTTGTTTCAAAACCGAAATCAGTAATTGACGTTAAAGCTTATACCGGTTTTTCCGATTCAATTTTAGACAATGATAACCCCGGTGAAAGAAACATTGTCTCAATGAATATAATTACCAATAAAGAATATAAAAAGCTATCGGACATATTTTCCATAAGCCATATGCAGACAGTTGATTTTGCGCAGATAGCTTATATTACAAATATAGAAGACGAGGTATTTTCCTATAATATATCATATATACCCTTAACTCTTTTTCCTAATATAGTTGAAGATTTAAAAAATAAGAAACAATCCTTTGATATATTGAGAGGCAAATATCCGTTAGTGCCTGCTAAAACAAAAAGTTCCCTTGAAGTTGTTTATACGGAGCCTGATGAAGCTCAATATTTAAGAGTTCAGGCCGGTCAACCGCTTATAAAAATTTCAAATACAATATATTCAAAAAGCGGGCAAGTGGTTGAATACGTTGTATCAAAGTACAGAGCGGACAAATGTATATTAACCTTTGAAAATGTAAAATAGCATAAAGGTATTATTTTACCTTTATGCCAAAAATCTGTTGGCCACGGGTGCCTACAACAATCATATCATCATATACTGCTGGAGAACCTTCAACATTTCCGCCTAAAGGTATCTTATCGAGAATTTTTCCGGTTTTGCCTTCTATAAGGTACATATATCCGGCTGAATCGCAAAAAATAAGATACGACTTGCCGTCCTTGGTATAAATGTCAACTGGTGAACTCCAGCTGTAATGATTGAAATCTATAACCCAAATTTCTTTTCCCGTTTCCTTGTCAAATGCTACAAGCTTGCCTCCAGTTTTATTAAAGGATCTTGCAATATTATATATAACAAAATTATCTATATCATTTTTGCCTATAACGGGGGATGCAAGAACTCCACCGTTAGCATCTGCATTATAGGAACATTGATATCTGTTTTCCCAAACAAGTTCACCGTTTAGGGCATTAATTTTCCGAACATAACTGTAGCCGTCGGATTTTTGATGATCAACTTCACAGGCAGTATATAGATATACTTTTTTTTCGTCAACCGCTTCTATAGCAACAGTACTGTCTGTGTCATCATTAACAAACCTTACCCATCTGGGAGTAAAAGTGTTAAGATCAACACAGTGTAAATATCCCGTATTGTCTACAAAGTAAGATAAATTTTTATAGATGGCTATGGAATTTTCCATACCGGGTTTTTTCAATAAAGGTGAAGTATACCTGTACTTAAGAATCTCGGGATTAATTGATATTATTCCTGCATTAGCATTAAAGCTGGTATTCAATTTAACAGAATACAGTATTCCGTTTTCTCCACATTCATACATGGTATCGGTTTTGGCATCAATAAGGGGAGTTGAGTCAAAGGCACCCCAATATCTGTAGGCATCATTGTCAAGACCGTTGATAAAAAGAAGTAATCTTTGGTCAATTAAGCTAAATATTCTAAATCCGATTTTTCCTGTTACATTTCCGTTTTTTTCAATTCCCTGACCGGTATATAAAAGAGGCAAACCTCTTGGGTCAACAGTTACACTCCCTTTAATGGGAAAGCCTATATTAATGGGATTTCGAGTGTATTTACCGTCTTCCAGGTCTAGAAAATATATTTTTCCGTCAAGAGTACCGTAAATTACTTCCTTTAGGTCAATTTTACTCTTTTTATTATCAAATATATTCATTATTGCACGTATATTATCATCCCATTTAATGATAGCTGGCTGACCGTTCCAGCCAACCCCTGTCCATGTGTCTATGCGTCCTATCTTGATGTTCCATACTTTTTCAAGTTTCTCTTCTTTTATATTAACAGTACCATAGCTGGCAGAATTTCTATAATTATTCCCCCTAAATGTTGTAACACCTTCAATAATGTTATATTCTTCGGGTTCAGGAAAACTAACATTGCCGTTAACACTTATTGGTGCCTTATCCTTTAAAACTTCCCATTTAAATTCATAGAAAGAAGGTTGAAGTTCATTTGGAATAATTATCGGTTCTTCTTTAAGTTTGCCATCGGCTAAACCTTCATCATTCGGATCTTTTATATTGCTATTAGAGGTTGGCCTGGCTGTATCGGGATTATTTGAGTTATTGAGCTTAGCAATGTATCTGTTAAGAAGAATAAACCCCGGAATGATTAATATCAAAATTATTATATTGGTAATAAGCAGTGCTTTAAAGAACTTCATTTTTTTTCATCCTTTGCGCATTATTTATTTTTACAGTAAAGTATTTATGTTTTATTGGCATAGTGCTAAAAAAACATATCATTATAATATATTAATTGAAAATATATAAAAATAAAATATCTTTCACAAAAATATTATAGATAACGGTTATTGACAAATATTTCTTGATAGTATAGAATTTTACCCGCGTATTTTGCTTAATTCTGCTTTAGATTGTAAAAAAATTTTATTGAGCATAATGAGGGAGATTAGTTTGAAAATATATGCTGTTAAAATAAAACCAGTTGATGAACTGCTTTTTAATAAGCTTATTTTATGTATTTCATATGACGAACAGGAAAGGATTAAAAAATTCAAAAGATATGATGACGCACTGAGAGGCCTTGCATCTAAAATACTTTTGAGATATGTTGTTGCATCATCGCTTGAAAAACAAAACAGCAATATCCGTTTTGCCAAAAATGAATACGGGAAACCCTACCTTGAAGGGGTAAAAGATTTTCACTTTAACTTGTCTCATTCGGGAGATTGGGTAGTTTGTGCCATAGACAATTTGCCTGTCGGAATTGATGTTGAAAGGATTCATGATGTAGATTTGAACCTGTCGAAGAGATTTTTTACCGAAATGGAGCATAATTATCTGACATCTTTGGATGATTGTAAAAGAATGGAAGCTTTTTTTGAATTATGGACATTAAAAGAAAGCTATATAAAGGCAGACGGTCGTGGTTTGGCAATTCCTCTGAACTCATTTTCATTTTCTTTTGATGAAGGCAATATAAAATTTAATGCTTCAGACAGTTTTGAAGAATATTATTTTAAGCAATACAGCATTGATCCTTCCTATAAGTTGTCTGTTTGTGCAAGAAATATGGATTTTCCGAAAAATATAACATTTTTTGATTTCGATGAGCTGGCAAGCCTTGCTATGAAATATTTGTGTAAGGTCAATGACCTATAATTTAAAGGTTACATAATATGTATACTCTATCTTTTGAAAAAGTATTATTTTAATTTAAATTGCAATATTAAATGCAACACCTATAGTAGAAATCATTTTTTGTTTAGGTGGTAAATCCACAATATTATCCTTAAGCTTTTGTAGTTGGATTTGGTGGTTGGTGTTGGTTGTGTGGTAAATCCACAATATTATCCTTAAGCTTTTGTAGTTGGATTTGGTGGTTGGTGTTGGTTGTGTGGTAAATCCACAATATTATCCTTAAGCCCTTCTTGGTTATTTATTTGAGCGAATGCAGAGGGATGTCAAGGGTTGCCGTCAGGCAAGACGAAGTCTTTACCCTTGACTCCCCTCAAATGAG
>Ga0134103_1000458_pt1 | contig 49838 bp, 48 predicted proteins | sample 14_taG_2_FD_94445 | JGI IMG/M metagenome (GOLD analysis project Ga0134103, IMG submission 94445) | Switchgrass degrading microbial communities from high solid loading bioreactors in New Hampshire, USA - 14_58_20_212_A1 metaG | ecosystem: Engineered > Bioreactor > Semi-continuous > Anaerobic >...
AATCAGTAGGTTACGGGTTCAATTCCTGTAGTCGGCACCATGATGTGTCCTGCTAGCTCAGTCGGTAGAGCATTTGACTTTTAATCAAAGGGTCAGAGGTTCGATTCCTCTGCAGGACACCATTTATTACCAAGGGAGGATGTTAAGCATCCTCTTTTTGTTTTGGTTAAACTAAATATAGGTAATAAACATCAACGCTATTTTAACTATTGACAATTTATGGTATAATCAGTACATCACGGAATAATGGCGGTGGTATACATGATTATAAATATTTTAAAAGAGGCCTTGGATTTCTTTTTTATTTTCTTAATTGTATATAGTATTTTAAGAATTCTTACTTTATCTTCACGGGCTATTAATATTTTTAAGGGTATATTATATTTCCTGTTGTTATATGTAATTGCGTTTCTTTTAAAACTCGACATTATGCTTACTTTATTTGATGTAGTGATTAAGAATTGGATTATCTTCCTAGCGATAATTATTACACCTGAGTTAAGGATGGTTCTTGAACGGATTGGTCGAGTTTCTAGTTCTACTAAGAAGGTTAACGTTGAGAAGACTGGTAAGGATTATATTATCGAAGAATTAGTGAAAGCCACAGAATATTTATCAAAACGTAGAATTGGCGCACTTATTGCGATTGAACGAAACGAATCATTAGAGGACTTTATTAAAGATGCCACCCCTTATCGAATTAAGGTCTCTAGTGAGGTCTTAACAACCATCTTTATTCCTAGTACTCCCGTACATGACGGAGCAGTAATTATTCGGGGTGACCATGTCGTATGTGCCCGTGCGGTATTACCTAATACCAAAAATGAAGAAAATCTTCCACCTAAAGTTGGTACAAGACACCGTGCAGCTTTGGGGCTATCAGAACAAACCGACGCCTTGACCATAGTTGTATCCGAAGAAACTGGCAATTTATCCGTCGCCTTAAATGGTAAATTGGACTATGGAATTACAAAAGAGAGTTTACGTTTGTATTTAGATAAATATATTATTACTAAGTCCAGTAAGGAATAGGAGGATAACGATGGAAGAAACTCCTTTAAACTATTTATTAAATATAATCAAAATGCCCTTTATTTTCATAATATATTTATTGTATATGTTGCTTACTCTTATTATTCCCTCTAAATATATTGGAAGAATATTTAAAATTGAAGTTATCGAAGAACATCTTAATCTTTATTTTACTAATCATATCTTTTTAAAAATCATCGCATTAATCATCACAGTTATCATCTTCATTTGTTTTGGAGGAGGAAAATAATTATGAAAAAGTATTTTGGGACGGATGGTATTAGGGGGGTAGCCAACAGTACGCTAACACCAGAGTTAGCGTATAAGTTAGGTAGAGTATTAGGTCATGTCCTTAAAAAGAATAATGAAAAGCCAAACGTATTAATTGGTCGGGATACAAGAATTTCAGGGGAATTGTTGGAGTACGCTATAATTTCTGGTTTATTATCTATAGGTGTAAATGTTATGCGTTTAGGTGTAATTTCGACACCTGCTGTTGCTTATTTAACCAGAGCATTAGAAGCACAAGCTGGTATCATGATTTCTGCCTCACATAACCCATATCCTGATAATGGAATTAAGATCTTTGGACCTGATGGTTATAAATTGAATGACAATATTGAACTAGAAATGGAAGAACTAATCGATGCCCCAGATAATTTAGAAAGACCAATCAATGATAAGATTGGCGTGGTTGATTCCTATTTTGAAGGGCAACATAAATACTTAACATACCTGCAAAAGACTATCAGTAATACTTTTGACGGATTGAAAATTGCGATAGATTGTGCCAATGGAGCTACTTCATTCTTAGCTCCCCATCTATTCGCTAATCTAGGCGCTGAAGTATTGCTCATTAACAACAATCCTAATGGAACGAATATTAATGTTAATTGTGGCTCAACCAATATCGAAACATTACAACGATTTGTCATGAATAATGAAGTAGATCTTGGTCTTGCTTTTGATGGTGATGGTGACCGTCTTATCGCGGTAGATGAAAAAGGTAATGTTGTAGATGGCGATGCGATTATGTACATCTTTGGAAAACACTTTAAGGAAAAAGGCACTCTTAAACAAGATACCATCGTCACTACTGTCATGAGCAACCTAGGTTTATATAAAGCTTTAAAGGAAATGGAACTCAAAAGCGTTCAAACTGCTGTTGGCGACCGCTATGTTTTAGAAGAGATGTTAAAGAATGGCTACAATCTTGGTGGTGAGCAATCAGGTCATATTATTCTCTTAGACTATAGTACTACTGGTGACGGTTTACTTACAGCCGTTCAATTAGTGAATATCATGGTTGAAAAAGATGAAAGATTATCTAGTCTTGTGAAAGGATTTAAGAGTTATCCACAGTTATTAAAGAGTATAGAAGTTAAAGATAAGCAAAAAATCATGGAATCCGAAATTTTAGTAGCCAAAATTAGTGAAGTTGAATCATTATTAGAAGGTAATGGTCGGATTTTAGTAAGACCATCTGGTACAGAACCAGTGATAAGAGTAATGGTAGAAGCGGAAACAGAAGAATTATGTGAAAAATACGTTACTGAAATTATTAACGTGATTAAAAGTATTGAATAATATATAAAAATTAAATTAAGGTAAGGATTTATCTAATTTGTTTTGATAAATCCTTACCTTTTTTGTTTTATTAGGCAAAAATCCTGATATGGTGAATATACTGAAGTAAGGAAGTGATGTAATTGATGGTTAAAGTTAAGGGGATTAATGTTTATGTAGATAAATCAGGTGAAGGTAAACAAGCAGTGCTGCTTTTACATGGATGGGGACAAAGTTCACATTCTTTTCAAGAAGTCCGTACCTTTTTAGAAAAGAGTTTCACAGTCTATAGCGTAGATTTACCAGGATTTGGGTTAAGTGATAAACCTAATTACCCTTTTAACACTGCGGATTACGCCGAAGTACTAAAAGGAATTATTGATGAACTTGGCATTCAAACACCAATCATTATTGGCCACTCTTTTGGTGGGAGAGTTGCGATTAAATATACCTCTTTATTTAATGAAGTTAAAAAGTTGGTATTAGTCGATTCCGCTGGTATAGTCCATAGAAAACCTTTATCTTATCACGTTAAAGTGTATACCTTTAAATTTTTAAGGCGGTTTTTCTCACTACCACTATTAAAGAAGTATAAAGATAGGGTATTAAGCAAGTTTGGATCTAATGATTATAAACAAGCTGATGATTTAATGAAACAAGTATTGGTGCGAGTCGTTAATGAAGATTTGCGCAATGATTTACCAAAAATAAAATGTCCCACGCTCTTGTTGTGGGGTACTAACGATTATGTAACACCACTTAAAGATGCTTATATTATGAGAGAGTTAATCCCAGATGCTGGTGTAGTGGAGATTAAAGGAGGAGGGCATTTCTCTTATCTCGATAATCTTCCCTATTTTTTGCGAGTATTGGCTGTCTTCTTTAATGAAGATAAGTGAGGGGATGTAGATGATTCTTAAACTCCTAATTTCTTTAGGATTTATTTATGTTTTTGTGATTAGGTATTTATATTGTATCTATATTTTTCAACTTAATCATTATGAATTACGAAAGTATATTAAATGGCTATGTAAGAACAGAACTAATAAGCGGATTATTATTCCTTCGCTTCTATCATTAATCTCCATAGTCTTATTACTATATGATATCAATAATCCCTTAGTTTATCCTCAAGGTGTTTTAATGGTATTGTCTTTATTCTTTATTCACTTCAGACAAGAAAAGAAAAAACTTAAGTTCACGAGTAGAATGATTAGATTAATCTTAGTTTTCTTGGCCGTACTTGTTGTATCTACTTGGGGATGTATTTATCTGTTGCCAACTAAGTACTCATTAGAAAATACTTTCCTCGCTATTTCAATTATCGGTAACTTCGTGATATATGATTTGTTTTTCTTAGCGCATCTTTTTGTATTGCCGATTGAAAGTTATTTATACGATTATTATGTTAATAAAGCTAGACAAAAGATACTTAGTTATAATTCTCTAAAGGTTATAGGGATTACTGGTAGTTTTGGAAAAACTTCAACAAAATTTATTATTGGTGAAATATTAAAAAAAGACTATAGTGTTTGTGTTACACCTGCTTCTTACAATACCCCTATGGGTCTTTGTATTACCATAAATAAACAGTTACGTAACATTGATGAGTTTTTAATATGTGAGATGGGGGCTTGTCGCATAGGTGATATTCAGGAACTATGTCATATAGTCTTTCCTGATATTGGGATAATAACCTCGATTGGTCCGCAACACCTTGAAACCTTCGGTAATCTCACTAATATCATTAAGACCAAATTTGAATTAATTGAGTCTCTACCTAAGGGAGGGCTTGCGATATTAAATTATGATAATTACTATATTCGTAATTATCGGATTAAAAATGATGTAAAAGTGTTAACTTACGGAATAGAACATGAAAATGTTGACTATTATGCTTTGAATATTAAATATGATCAATTTGGTAGTACATTTGAAGTGAGATTTCCTGAAGGCGAACGCTATTTATTTAAAACAAAATTATTAGGTAAACACAACATTAGTAATATCCTCGCTGCCATCGCTTTAGGGGATTATCTGAAAATTAATGTTCGGAAGATTATTCATACGGTAAGTACATTAGAACCAGTGAAACATCGATTAGAGTTAAAACGATTCCCTAATTATTGTTTAATTGATGACTCTTTTAATGCGAATTATGAAGGGTTCAATAATGCCTTAGATATTCTTAATCAGTTTAAGAATAAAAGAATCATTATTACTCCAGGTTTAATTGAATTAGGGGACGAACAATATACTATGAATTATCGAATTGGTGAAAAAATTGCCCGATGCACTGATTATGTGGTATTAGTAGGAAAAAAACAAACAAAACCTATTTATAATGCCTTGCTCGATAATCAATATCCTTCGACTTCAATATATGTGACAAACAGTTTTGAAAATGGGTTTAAACATGTTCTAAATAAGTTTAAGAGTGATTTTACTGTACTATTGGAAAATGATTTACCTGATCAATACAATGAATCATGAATTTGGGGTGAAATAATGCAAATCAATGTAGGTGTGTTATTTGGAGGAAAATCCGTTGAGCATGAAGTCTCAATTATTTCCGCTTTACAGATGATAGAAAATATGAACAAACTAAAATATCAGCCAATTCCCATTTATCTATCCAAAGATAATGTTTTTTACCATCATAAGGATATGACTGATATTGAGTTCTTTAAAAATATGGATAATTTGAAAAAAGCTAAAAAAGTGCTAATTAGTCCTAATCAAAATAAACATGAACTCTTGATAATAACAAAAAACAAACTTAAAAAACTAGCTGATCTTGATGTGATATTTTTAATCGTACATGGGGCTCAATGTGAAGATGGGACACTATCTGGATACTGTGAGTTATTAAATATCCCCTATGTTGGGAGCACAATTTTACCCTCAGCACTTAATCAAAACAAATGGAAGTTAAAGGTTTTATTAAGTAATTATAATATTCCTATAGTTCCCTATTTTGCCTTCTATGAACATGAGTTTTATCAGGATGAACAACGGATTATCTCTGAATGTGAAAAACTAGGCATGCCTTTAATTGTTAAGCCAGCGCATTTAGGTTCTAGTGTGGGTATTAAGAAATGTACAAATAGAGAAGAATTAGTTGAAGCTATACTTACAAGTCTTCAATATGATACAGAAGTTATTGTTGAGACAGTTGTGCAAAATCTCATAGAATTAAATTGTGCAGTATTAGGTAGATCGGGAGAATACACAACTTCGGAAATTGAAAGAGTCTTTCAGTTTGACGATATCTTGAGTTATACCGATAAATATCTGCGTTCAAAATCTTCTAAAGGAATGGAAAGTACTTGTAGAGAATTGCCAGCCAAGATAAATCCTGAGTTGAAGAATCAAATTACTGATATCTCTTTACGAGTATCTGAAATCTTAGGTACCTCAGGAGTAGTTCGTATCGATTATTTATATGATGAAGTTAATGATGAATTATATTTGAATGAAATTAACACGATTCCCGGGTCCCTAGCATTTTATTTATGGAAGGATAAAGGATTATCCTACTCTGACTTAATTGATAAATTAATTAAAATTGCGTTTGATAATTACCGAATAAAGAATGCGAAAATCTATTCTTATGATACTAATATTCTAGCTTTAAGCCCTAATCTTAATAGTGGTAAGTTAGTGAAATAATGAGTTATACGTGGTAATTTTTTCTTAACATTAACATTTACCCTCCACTATGTTAGAATAGATTAAGAAGTGGAGGAAATTTAAATGCGTAAATATAATCGGAAAATTTTAACCGCACTTGTTATGGCTTATAAAAAAGGACTTATCAATATTAAACCATTACAACGGTGGATAAGTATTAAGCAAAATTTATATCATATAGTTAAGTACTTAATCTACATTGCCTTATTTGTCCTTGTAATACTGTTAATTGAATTTAATCTCTTGCCTGATTTACAACTTGATAAATATATTTACTTAGGAAAAATCTTTATTTCCAGAGCTCGTATTATTAAAGGAATTGTATATGGGTTTATCGGGTTAAATCTTTATCAATTAGGTAAATATGTTACTCAAGTATATTATGTAAGATGGGCTATGAAACATTATGATATGAATGCGAACAACATTGAAATTTTAAATAAAGTAACCTTTAAAATAACAGTATAGGAAAACAAAAACACATCAGAACAATCTGATGTGTTTTTTTATGGCTTCTTAGTGATAATTTTGTCGATTATACCGTATTCTAACGCTTCTTCAGCGAACATGAAGTAATCCCGTTCCGTGTCGTGTTCAATTACCGACAAGGGTTTGTTGGTTCGTTCAGCGAGAATTTTGTTTATACGTGCTCTGGTTCGAATAATCCGCTCGGCAGCGATTTTCATATCAGTTGCTTGCCCTTGAACACCACCAATCGGTTGATGGATCATTATTTCGCTATTAGGTAGGGCGTAACGTTTGCCTTTAGCCCCACAGGCGAGGATAAAAGCAGCCATCGAGGCAGCCATACCAACGCATATGGTGCAGACATCGGGCTTGATGTACTCCATTGTATCGAAAATACCCATTCCCGCTGTAATCACACCACCAGGACTATTAATATAAAGATGAATATCTTTATCAGGATCTTCACTAGCCAAGAATAATAGTTGGGCGATAATACTACTTGCGCTTTCATCTGTTATTTCACCACTTAATAAAATGATGCGATCCTTAAGTAAGCGAGAATAAATATCATAAGCTCGTTCACCACGACCAGTTTGCTCAATGACGGTTGGAACTAAGTTCATAACCATTCCTCCTATAATTGTGTTCAAAATGATTCTATCATGAATAATACAAAACGACAATTAAAAAAATTGTAAGAAAAGGTAAATCACGAGAGATTTTTCTTTTTATCATTGATTATTCCTCTAATTTATATTCCTAATATTTCATTGACTTTAGGTCTATCCTTGATATAATAAGTATAGAGAATTATTTTTTTCACAAATTAATGGTAAGAATATTTATAAAAGTTAATTAACAACGCATAATTAAACGCTATATGCGTTTTTTTATGACTATATATATTTAATTATTTGGAGGGTAAAGTATGAGTTATTTAGCACAAACAGATCCGCTTATTTATGAAAGTTTAAAAAAGGAATTGGATCGCCAACGCAACAATTTAGAAATGATTGCATCAGAAAACTTTGTCTCCATGGCAGTACTCGAAGCACAAGGGTCAATCCTTACCAATAAGTATGCTGAAGGATATCCTGGTAAACGTTATTACGGGGGATGTTGTAACGTTGATGTCGTGGAGGACTTAGCCAAAGAAAGATTAAAACAATTATTTGGGGCGGAACATGCGAATGTCCAACCACACTCTGGTAGTCAAGCTAACATGGGGGCTTATATGACCCTCCTCGAACATGGCGATACAGTATTAGGAATGGATTTGGCCCATGGTGGGCACTTAACGCATGGACACCCATTAAACTTTTCAGGTAAGAGTTATAACTTCGTGAGTTATGGGGTATCAAAAGAAACTGAAACAATTGATTATGAAAATGTCCGCGAGATTGCGCATAAAACAAAACCAAAGTTAATTGTTGCGGGTGCTAGTGCTTATCCACGGGAAATAAATTTCCAGAAGTTCAAAGAAATAGCGGATGAAGTGGGCGCGTATTTCATGGTTGATATGGCGCATATCGCAGGATTGGTTGCAGCGGGGTTACATATGAGCCCTGTACCATATGCAGATATTGTGACTTCAACAACACACAAGACATTACGTGGTCCACGTGGTGGTATCATTTTAAGTAAAGAAAAATATGCGAAAGACTTAGACCGTAATGTGTTCCCAGGTATGCAAGGTGGACCTTTAATGCATATTATTGCGGCTAAAGCAGTCAGTTTCTATGAAGCGTTACAACCTGAATTTAAAGAATATATGAAGAATGTTAAGAATAATGCTTATGTATTAGGCGAAGCATTGAAACAAAAAGGCTTCCGTTTAGTATCTGGTGGTACTGATAATCATATGATTCTTGTTGATGTAAAAACTAACTATAAACTTACAGGTAAAGATGCAGAACACCTTCTCGATGTTGTTGGTATTACTACAAACAAGAATATGATACCATTTGATGAAGAAAAACCATTCATCACCAGTGGTATTCGTATCGGTACTGCAGCCCTTACTACAAGAGGATTTACAGCAACAGATATGGAAGAGATTGCGGATATTATCTATGAAACCCTCAAGTACAAAGACGAAAACAATAACTTAGCTAAACAAAAAGCAAGAGTCAGAGTACTTGCTGAAAAATATCCATTATATCCAAACTTAAATTTATAGTAAAATAATGTATAAAATTCTAGAAATTATTAATATATTTTGGTAGAATGTAGGGTGGTGTTATTAACGAAAGGAGTACAGAGATGCGCATTATTGATGATCCCAAGGTTATCGTTATAGACCACCCTTTAATTGTCCACAAGTTAACCCAAATTCGTAATAAGAATACGGGAACTAATGAGTTTCGGCGAATCGTCAACGAAATCGGTGGTCTAATGGTATACGAAATTACTCGCGATTTGGAACTAGAAGATGTTGAAATCGAAACACCACTAGCCAAAATGAAGACGAAGCAACTTGCGGGTGAGAAATTATGTGTGTGTCCTATTTTACGCGCTGGTTTAGGGATGGTTGAAGGTATCTTACAATTAATTCCTTCCGCACGGGTCGGACACATTGGGTTATATCGCAATGAAGAGACGTTAGAACCTGTTGAGTATTTCGCAAAATTTCCAAATAAATTGGAAGACCGATTGATCATTGTTGTAGACCCTATGTTAGCAACAGGAGGAAGTGCAGTTAGTGCGATTAGCTTAATTAAAAAACGGGGTGGCAAAAATATCAAATTTGTGTGTTTAGTAGCTGCACCTGAAGGTGTTAAACGTTTAAGAGAAGCACATCCTGATGTACCAATTTATATTGCGGCCTTAGATGATCATTTAAATGATAAAGGATATATTGTACCAGGATTAGGAGATGCAGGAGATCGTATATTCGGAACCAAGTGATTTTCTCTTGATATTGGTTCATAAAGTCGAAATAGATCATCTATTTCGACTTATCAGTTTAAGAAAAATTAATTGAGTGATACGCATGAATGATGACAAAAATAATAAACCAAAATATTCATATGAAGAATTACGAGAAAAATATATCGAAAAAAAGGAAGAGAGAAATCTTCCTTTAAGAGAATTTTCAAAAGATTATAGTATCATCATTAATTTTTTCGTAACAGTGCTAGTTTCAATTGGATTAGGACTATTTTTAGGACTATTACTCGATAATAAACTAAATACCAAACCATTATTTATTATTTTATTTACTTTATTAGGAATAGCCGCAAGTTTCCGCAATTTGCTTAAAGATATCAACTCCCGTAAATAGGTGATATTATGAATGAAATGTATGCAGTATATCAAAGAATTATTAGATTATCGTGGTTGATTATTGCGGTTATTTCTACGTTCCTTACATTAATTAATATCATTTTTTTCCTTGATTTGGGTTGGTATCATTTACCACTAAGTTATTTATTAGGGGCAATGACTAACTTATTAGCGTTTAACCTATTAAAAAATAATATACATAAGATAACTGATGATAAACGTAAAGCTTTCACGCAATCTTCTACAAATTATGTATTGCGATTTATTATCTATGGTTTTGTCTTATATTTTAGTTTTACCAATGATAAACTAAATGGCTTTATCGTTTTCGGTGGCTTTTTTACTGTAAAAGTTGCAATATATTTATCACTACTACTTAAGAAAAAAGCGGAAGGAGGGAAAGGACTTGAATGATGTAACCATCACAAGAAGCAAGGTTCCGCGTCTTTTACTACCTATAGTACTAATCATCAGCGGTTTTTTTCTTGTTGTAGTTATGATTGGCGTCCTAGTTCATTTATTATTTGATTACATAGAAGATGAACAAGTTTTTCAACTAAAAGGGACAAGTAGTTCGTTATTTCGTTTAACCCCCCATGTAATATCAATCTTAATTATCACAGTAGCCCTCTTAGTTCTTTTTAAATATATAAACATTAAAATTAAAAAGAGCGACCCTTTAGGAAAGCCAAAAGGAATAATATTACCTGTAGAAATTTTAGTAACCACAATGGAAAAATTCACTGTTGAACTAGGTGGTGAAAGATTAAAAAGTTTAGCCCCATATGTTACATATCTTGCGATTTATTTATTTACAGCCAATACATTTGGGTTATTAGGCTTTACCCCACCACCAACATCTAGTTTATCTGTTACATTCGCTTTTGGTTTTAGTACTTTTGTGTTAATACGTTATTATGGAATCAAAAATAATGGAATGGGACATATAACAGGACTATTTAGTCCACCATTATTAACACCAATTAACATCATTGGTGAAGTAGCATTCCCGTTTACCTTGTCAATCCGGATGTTTGGTAACATTTTAAGTGGTGTTATCATTATGACCTTGGTATATACAGGTTTAACTGGATTGCTTAATTTTCTTTTATCATTAGTTGTTGGTGTAAAATCACCCATTATGGAACTACTTACACCTTTATTTGTAGCACCATCATTACTACACATTTACTTTGATTTATTCTCAGGTTTTATTCAAACCTTTGTGTTCATTCTACTAAGTTCTGTCTTTATTTCAAACTCAGCTAATTAATTAACATTTTCAATTAATAACAAATAATAATTTAAGGAGGAAATGACATGTTAAACTTTTTAACAACATTATTACAAGCTGCAAGCAACATTAATATTACTGATAAGGCTTTTGCTTATCTAGGCGCAGGTATTGCGATGATAGCTGGTATTGGGCCTGCGATTGGTCAAGGTTATGCTGCTGGTAAGGGTGCAGAAGCTGTAGGTAAACAACCAGAAGCTGTTGGTGTTATTCGTTCAACGATGTTAGTTGGTCAAGCTGTTGCGGAAACAACAGGTTTATATTCATTGGTTGTAGCGATTATCATGATTTTCGTCGCTTAATCATTTTCGAAGATTAAGCCTCAGTATTATATTTAAGGAGGCAAAAAAATGGGAGAATTAAGTAGTAAGTTATCTCAACTAGTTGAAGGTGGCTTATATCCAAATATTATTACTTTTTTAACCCAACTTATCGCAACCGTCATCCTTTTCTGTTTTTTAAAAAAATGGGTTTGGAAGCCAATGCAAGAATATCTCGCTAAACGCAGTAATGTAATTGTTGATGAATTAGAAAGTGCTCGCTTGGCTAAAGAAGAAGCTTTCCGTATGAAGGAAGAATATGAATCAGAATTAAAACAAGCTAAAGATGAGGCCAAAACGATTATTATCAATGCAGAAGAACAAGCAAAAGCACGACGTGAAGAGATTATTGCGCAAGCGGAAAAAGAAGCTGCCTATATAATTGAAATGGCTAATAAACAAATCGAGCAAGAAAAAGCTAATGTGGAAAAAGAGTTAAAATCCCAAGTAGTAGACCTTGCCTTCTTAGCCGCTGAAAAAATCTTAACGGAAAATCTCGATCAAGATAAAAATCGCCATTTGATCGATAAATTTTTAAACGAGGTAGGTAAGTAAGGTGAATACGGAAAGTGCTAAAGAATATGCATTAGCTTTGTTTGAACTTGCCTTAGAAAAAGACCAACTTGAAGACATTAAAGTTGAATTAACTACCATTACTAGTTTATTAAAGGAAAATGTAAAATTCTATGACATCTTACATGATCCACGTTTGCGACAAGAAAATAAAAAAGAAGTGTTAACCTCTGTTTGTCAGGGTTTAAATTCAACTTTACTTCACTTCTTTTATGTCTTAATTGATAATCATACATTTTCTGGACTTGAACTAATAACTAACGAGTTTATAGATCTCTATAACCAGTATAATGAGATTCTTCACATTACTGCCATAACTACTATCCCTTTAACGGAAAAAGAGATTAATAAGTTAATTATTGAACTTACTAAACGATACCATCGAAGAGTTGAAATTGAAAATGTGATTGATAAGACAATTCTTGGTGGTATTAAATTGATTGTTGGTAATGAAGTAATAGATTACTCAATTAAGAATCAAATTAATGATCTTAAGCGTTCAATTTTAAGAAATACATAAGAAAGTAGGTGAGACCATGCCAATTAATCCTGTTGAGATTAGTGCACTAATCAAAGAACAGATTAAGCAATATGAAACCAAATTCGACACGAAAGAAGTTGGTACTGTCATTCGTGTTGGTGATGGCATTGCGTTGGTTCATGGCTTAGACAATGCGATGAGTGGTGAACTCGTGGAATTTCCCCATGAAGTTTATGGAATGGTTCAAAACCTCGAAAAAACTCATGTTGGGGTTATCTTGTTAGGACACACCAACTTAATTAAAGAAGGCGATACTGTCAAGCGTACAGGACGTATTTTAGAAGTTCCTGTTGGTGAAGAGTTAATTGGTCGTGTTGTTAACCCCCTAGGACAACCTATCGATGGTTTAGGACCAATTAATTATAATAAGACACGTGTGATTGAACAAAAAGCTCCAGGTGTTATGGCACGTAAACCTGTTCATCAACCTCTCCAAACAGGAATTAAAAGTATTGATGCATTAGTACCTATTGGTAGAGGACAACGGGAATTAATTATCGGTGACCGCCAAACGGGTAAAACTACAATTGCGGTTGATACTATCATTCATCAAAAAGGTCAAAACTGTATTTGTATCTATGTCGCGATTGGTCAAAAAGAATCAACTGTTGTGAGTGTTGTGGAAACACTACGCAAATTCGGTGCGATGGAATATACCATTGTTGTTAGTGCTGCCGCTAGTGATCCTGCTCCATTATTATACTTGGCACCATATGCGGGTGTAACGATGGCAGAAGAATTTATGTGGCAAGGTAAAGATGTCTTAATTGTATATGATGACTTAACAAAACATGCGATTGCTTATCGGGAATTATCACTCTTATTAAGAAGACCACCTGGTCGTGAAGCTTACCCAGGTGATGTATTCTACTTGCATTCAAGACTTCTTGAACGCTCAGCTAAATTAAGAGATGAATTAGGTGGCGGTTCAATTACAGCTTTACCTATTATTGAAACGCAAGCTGGGGATATTACGGCATATATTCCAACAAACGTTATTTCGATTACCGATGGACAAATCTTTTTACAAACAGATCTATTCTATTCAGGCATTCGCCCAGCGATCAATGCTGGCTTATCCGTTTCCCGTGTTGGTGGGGCTGCGCAAATTAAAGCAATTAAATCAGTATCTGGTACCTTACGGCTTGACTTGGCGACTTATAATGAACTAGAAGCCTTTGCACAATTTGGCTCTGATTTAGATGCTTCCACCAAAGCAAAATTAGCGCGTGGAGAACGAACCATTGAAGTCTTAAAGCAAGGTTTACATGAAACTATTCCCGTAGAAAAACAAACATGTATTTTCTATGCATTAGTTAATGGTTTCTTAGATGACGTTAATGTTCAAGATGTAAGAAAGTTTGAAAAAGAATTATACAATTATCTTGACCGTGATGAACTTGGTCAAGAAATAATTAAACATATAAAGGAAACCAAAACACTTCCTGAAAAGGAAAAAATGAACAAAATGCTTGTGGAGTTTAAAAATCAATTTATCAACTAACACCGTTAAAAGGTGGTGAAAAAAATGGCTCGTGGTGAAGCGCGAGATATCCGTCGTAAAATACGGGCAACAGAAAAGATGAGTCAAATCACCAAAGCTATGAATATGGTCTCAGCCTCAAAATTACGCAAAGCTGAAAAAGTAATTAAAGAATATCGTCCTTTTATCGAATATATCCAAAATACAATTGCACAAATTCTTAACTCTAATTTAGAAATTACACATAAAATGTTGCAAAAACGGGAAGTAAAACGGACAGGATATTTGTTAATTACCTCAGACCGTGGGCTTGCAGGTGGATACAATAATAATCTCATTAAAAAATTTGAAAATGATGTTAATATCAAACACCAAAGTAACGACGAATTTATTGTTGGTGTTTTAGGTCAAAAAGGGTTTCGGTATTTTGTGAATAAAGATATTAATTTGCTTAATACCAAACCTGTAAATATGCGTGATGATGTTCAGTTTGTTGATATCATCGATATCATCCAACTATTTATCGATATGTATCTAGTTGGCGAAATTGATGAAATCATTATTTACTATAATAAATATATTAATACAATCAAACAAGAGGTCTCAGCAGAACGGATTATACCTATTGATAAAATTGAGGGAAATCAAAAACCGATATTATATGAGTTTGAACCCTCACCTCAAAAAGTTCTGGACACCTTAATGCCAATCTATGTGCAAAATCTTATTTATGGTTATATCTTAAATGCCAAAACGAGTGAACATGCTTCACGGATGACAGCTATGAAGAGTGCTACGGATAATGCGGAAGAAGTTATAGATAAACTAACATTACATTATAACCGTGCCCGTCAAGCACAAATCACACAAGAAATCACCGAAATTGTCAGTGGGGCAGCAGCATTAAAGTAACTCGGCAAATATGGAGGATGAAATATGAATAAAGGTAGAATCACCCAGGTTATGGGACCTGTTGTGGATGTTGAGTTTTCTAATGGTTCATTACCAGCCATCTACAACGCCCTAGTAATCAATATCCCAGCTGAATTAAATAATGGTACACCTCGGGTTTTAACGGTTGAAGTAGCCTTACATATAGGTGATAAAGAAGTGCGTTGTGTCGCCATGGATTCTACCGATGGCTTAGTTAGAGGATTAGAAGTAATCGATACCGGTGGTCCAATAACTGTACCTGTCGGTAAAGAAGTCTTGGGTCGACTCTTTAACGTCCTAGGTGAAACAATTGATGATAAAGAACCATTACCTGCCAAAATTGAACGTCATCCCATCCATCGCGAACCACCTAAATTTGAAGAGTTATCAACAAAAGAAGAAATTCTCGAAACAGGAATAAAAGTTATCGATTTATTAGCACCTTACATTAAAGGTGGTAAAATCGGTCTCTTTGGTGGTGCGGGTGTTGGGAAAACCGTACTTATTCAGGAACTAATTCATAATATCGCTTATCAGCACGGAGGAATCTCCGTATTTGCGGGTGTAGGCGAACGCAGTAGGGAAGGTAATGACTTATATTTAGAAATGACCGAATCTGGTGTTATCAATAAAACGAGTCTAGTTTTTGGACAAATGAATGAGCCACCAGGAGTTCGTTTACGGGTTGGACTAACCGCTTTAACCATTGCTGAATATTTCCGTGATGTTGAACATCAAGATGTATTACTATTCATTGATAATATTTTCCGGTTTGTACAAGCTGGTTCTGAAGTATCGACATTACTTGGACGGATGCCTAGTGCAGTAGGTTATCAACCAACCCTAGCGACGGAAATGGGACAACTTCAAGAACGAATTACTTCAACTAAAAATGGGTCCATTACATCCATTCAAGCTGTATATGTTCCAGCTGATGACTATACCGACCCAGCACCAGCGACAACCTTTACGCACTTAGACGCTACAACAAACTTAAGTCGGAAGTTGACAGAAATGGGTATTTATCCTGCAGTTGACCCCTTAGCTTCAACTTCTAGAGCCTTAACACCAAGTATCGTTGGTGATGAGCATTATGAAGTAGCTCGCAAGGTCCAACAAATTATTCAACGCTATAATGATTTGCTTGATATTATCGCTATCCTCGGTATGGATGAATTAAGTGAAGAAGATAAATTAATCGTTCATCGTGCTCGTCGGATTCAATTGTTCTTATCGCAAAATATGCATGTTGCCTCACAATTTACAGGACAACCTGGTACTTATGTACCAATTAAAGAAACAATCCGCGGCTTTAAAGAAATCTTAGAAGGTAAACATGATGATTTGCCAGAAGAAGCCTTCCATATGGTCGGAACTATTGATGATGCAGTTGCTAAAGCTAAACGCCTTCTAGGCAAGGAGTGATAACATGATTAAAATCAATGTAGTCACTCCTTTAGGGATCTTATTTCAAGAAGAAGTAGAGATGGTTATTTTTCGTAACAACGAGGGAGAACAAGCAATCTTACAAAATCATATACCTATCGTAGTTACGCTTAATCCAGGATATGTACGTTTACAACGCAATAATGAAACCTTATATGTGACTGTCGTTGGTGGTTTTTTAGAGTTTTCCAATAACGTCGTAAATGTAATTGCCCAAGAAGCAGAAGTTGGTCGTGACCATGAAAATGCGCTAAAACATCTAGCAGAATTACGGAAAAGACGACTTGAAGAAAATAAAAAGCGAAATATCGACTTTACTCGAGCAGAACGAGAAATCAGAGAAGAGCTCAAGAAGATTAAAGCAAGCAAGTATTTATAATAAATTGGTAACTAAAGTTAATGTAAACTTTAGTTACCAATTTAATTTTTGTTACACATTTATAGTAAAGTTTGATATAATTTTTTTAAGTAATAAGTGAGGTGAGGGGAATGAATTTAAAATATTATACTTTATCGGATGAGATCAAGAAACAATTGGGCTACATTATACGCGAAGTTCGGAAGCACAAATACAACGAATACAAAAACGTCACATTGATTGAAAATAACCCCTACACTAAGGAAAACTTTTGTGAAAATAATATTATTTGTCATTATCATACGTTAACTCGACTAGAAAATGACATAGTAAAAGATGATGTGTTGTATCATGTTCTTCTTAAAAAGCTTAATTTATATTACCAAGTTTCTGAAGAAGAGCACGAAACTAATATGAAACACTTAGAAAGTCAAATTAGAAGGATTCTTTATGCTGGTGAATATATTGATGATGATTTAGCAAGAGCTATAAAGAAAGAACTTGATGAAACATCGTTTAGTAAGGATGTCATTGCGGAGTTTCATTTACGGTTATTGATAATTTTCATCAAGTTTCAATTAATTATGCAAGTTACAGATGAAGAGATTGAAACACTTAACAATTTTGCTGATTTTTATCAAGGTATATATAAAGGTGTGGTCCTTCACTGTTTAGGCATATATCATTTAAATAAACTAGATACGGTGGAAGCAAAAAACTTATTTTTACAAGCCCAAGAAATCTATACTCAATATAACATCAGTAAGGGATTAATTAGTTCTTATTTAATTGCGGCCCATGTTTATTCTAATAATTATTACGAATCAGTGCCCTTATGTAACGAAATGGAAATTTATTATAAGGAAACTAATAATTACAAGCGCCTTATGCATGTGTACAATTACTTATCCGATTATTACTTTCTTATCAATGCCCTTCCGATTGCCAAATCATACTTCACGAAAGCCATGGAGATTATCGATAAAGATGAGACACTAATAAGATATAAATATGTATTGTTATATAATTGGGGTTATCGGTGTTTTAAAAACTTTGAATATGAAGAAGCCCTTGAAAATTTCTTAGAAAGTTTAGCCCTTTGTAATAATAGAGCCAATTATATCCAAATTCTAAATTACATCTTAATCATTAAGACAAAACTAAACCATTCACTAGAAGAGTTAAAGTATTATTGTAATTTAGGTGAAGAATATCTCCATGATGCCAATGAAGTAAATCAAAATCTCTATAAATATTTCCGCTTTAAATTAAGTAATAGTAGATATTATCGTAAATTTGCGATGGAAAAACTAATTTCAACATTAACAGGCGATCGGTCACGAATGGAAATTTTGCTTTTCTTATATCAAGATTTATATAAATAGTTTAAAAATAGTTGTTATTTGAGACGAAAATTAATACTTTTTATATTTTTTTAGTTTTTCAAATGTTTTATTGTAAAATATAGGAAAGACTAATAAAGGAGGCGCTGTCATGAAAAAGATTAAGAAAATCGCCCTTTCCGTACTATTCTTATTCGCTTTATTACTCTGCTTAAACTTTGGTAAAAACACAACAGTATTAAATGACACAATCGACCCAATTCCCTTACCCTTCAATCCTGTTCCCGCAAACTTTATAGTTTGGAAAAAGTAGTGTTTTCCCAAGTTTAACAGAGGAAATACTATTACTTATCGGTACCTTATATAACATATTTAACCCCTAGAAAGACAGACCTTAATTTAGTTTAAGGTCTGTCTTTTTAAACTTGTTATTGTTGAAAATTGTCTAAATTTGTAAAAAATAATTAATTTTGATATAATATAAAGATAAATTGCTTTAACTTTTAGGTGATTATATGGGGCGCTTACCAATTGATATAAAGAAAAAACTTGGTCAAATTATTAGAACTGAAAGGTTAATCCGGTATGAAAATCATAAATCACAAAACGCAACAAAGGAAAATCCTTATTCGAAAGAGAACTTTTGTAAGGGTGTTTGTCATTATCATACATTAAACAAATTAGAAAAAGATTTTATTAATGATAGCCAAGTCTATTACCAATTATTAGATAAACTAGGTTATACATATAATGTAAGTTATAATGAGCATCGTTTATTGATGGATACACTTAACACGCAATTATATAGATTACTTCATGCGATGGAATATATTGATGATGATCTATTAAGAAATATTATGCAAGACTTGAGCGGACTAAATGTTCAAGAAGATTGTATTGTCTATTTTCATGTTAAATTAATGGAAATCGCAAATAACTTTCAAATTTTTAAGTCAGTGAATGAGTATGAACTAAAACGTATCATTGAATTAAGAGACCTATATGATGGTGTGTATAAAGGACTTTATTATCATATACTCGGATTATATTACATGAATAATCTAAATTTAACTGTCGCTGAAGAACATTTACTTCAAGCGAAAAATATCTATCATTCTTATAATATAAGCAAAGGTTTAATTAACACTAATTTTATTAGTCTCTACATGTTAAAGAAAGACTATGTTAACATGGTTAATTTATGTGTAGAAATGGAAGATCATTATCTTGAAACAAGCAATAATAATCGTTTGCTTCATGTTTATAGTTCATTAGCGGAACATTTCTTATATATTAATGCGCTTGAGAAAGCTTATTATTATCATAATAAAAGAAAGGAATTGCTTGACCGTGAACCTTTACTCTCTAGATTCCGTTTCTCCATCTTTTATAATTGGGGTATGAGTTTAATATATATCTTTAAATATCAGGAAGCTTATGATTATATTTATCAAGCATATCAAGAATGTCCCTTTGAATTTATGAAATTACGAATAATAAATCCTTTATTATTTTTGATGACTAATTTAAAAATTGATGAGCACTTAGTAAAAGAAGTAATTGAAGAAGGAAAACGCTACTATGATAAAGCCATCGAAACAGACCAAACAGTATTTAAATATTTCGAGTTTAGATATAGTAATAATCAATATTATCGCAAATACGGATTACAAAAAATAGTTCCTTTATTGTTAGAGGATCCTGAACGAATTAACTTTGCGATTATGTTATTTGAGGATTTATACGATTAAAGGAAGTTGGCTATGGAAATTAAATGTTATTCTCTATCAGTACCTATTAAACAAAGGCTAGGGAAGTTAATTAAATCTTTAAGACAATACTATTATGATGATGCTCGTAAAGAGAATGGACAAAATGATAATCCTTATACGAAGATAAACTTTTGTAAGGATATTTGTCATTACCATACTTTGACAAAGCTAGAGAATAGTTGTGTGCGTGAGGATTATATCTATCATCAATTATTGAAACGGTTAGGATTACGCTTTCAGATACGGGAAGAAGTTCATGAAGCGAATATGCTTGTTGTTAGAAAACTTGCTTTTCAGTATTTAGATGCTTTAGAATATTATGAAAGTAAATATTATGAAGAAATTGAAAACAAATTAATTGAAGTTAATAATGATTGTTTGGCTAGCCTTCATTTAGAAGCGCTCATTTTCTCTTACGATGCCTTCTATAAGCATCAATTTGATAAGAAATTAATAGTAAAATTCGAAAAAATAATTGATGTGTTTGAAGAAATCTACCAGGGAATCATCTATTTAACCATTGGTTTTAGTTTTCATAGGAAAATGGAACTAACAACAGCAGAAAAGTATTACCTGAAAGCCATCGAAATTTTCCAAACCTTTAAACTTAACATAGGATTAATATATTTCCCTTTAGGTAATTTATATATCGAAATGAAAAACTATTATGATGCTCTCCAAATTTGTAACATTTTAGAAGAGTATTACATTAAAACTAGTAATCGTAATCGTTTGCTTATTATCTACTTATGTCTAATTGACTATTATCTATTTATTAATTCCCTTGAACTGGCCCAAAAATATACTGAAGAAGTTGAAACCTTACTAAAACCAGAGGATAACTATTATATGTGGATTCTAAACTGTAAATGGGGAGAATATGAACTTCGTCATTATCGTGAAAGTCAAGCTTTAGATTATTTTAAAAAAGCTCATAATGTATGCCAAAATAGAGATCGTAAACTCATGATTATTAATCGAATACTAATGTGCCTAAGTCTCTTAAAGGCTCCAACAGAAGTATTGAACAAGTATTTGAATGAAGGATATCATTATTATTTGTATGCGAATGATTTAGAAAAGCAAATCTTTACATATTTTATTAATAAAATAAATAACCGACCACAGTACTATAAGTATGTCCATGAAATCATCTTTCCTCAAATTAAAAACAAGATTAAATATCATGTCATGACATTGTTTTTTTATCGTGACATGTACATTAGGTGATTTAATTCACGTAATTTTGCCAAAAATGCATGAAATATTATAAAAAAAACCAAAAATTGTCAAAAATCTAAAAAAATAATATTATTATTTACAAATTTTGGCATTTAGTATTGTCAATATAATATAATAAAGTTGGGGTGTGGGTGCGGTATTAATAGTATTTTCTCTAATTAGGGGGAGAAAAGGGTTTTCTTACAAAAAGGATATCAATGATATCCTTTTTTCTTTTGCACATTTTAGTGTATAATAATGATAAACTATTGGAGTTGTTACTTTAATTATAATATTGGAGGATAACAATGCGTCTATTTAATCTATTAGAATTATTAATATATTTTTTATTACTACCGATTGTCTATAAAGTTGTGATGGCAATTGATTTTACGAAGATATTTAAAAAATATCATGTTAATGAAATACGCTTATTCTACATAATGGTGATGATCATTATTACCAAAATACTAGGAGATACTATCGTGATGATTATCAATTATATGCGCGAAATCGCCTTTAATATGTGATAAAAAAATTTACAAAATTTTCTAAAAAATTGAATAATTGGTAATTCACCGCTCAAACTAATAACGAGGTGAGAACGGTGAAAGACAAACTAGTAAATGTCATATGGAAAAAACTCCAACAATACTCTTTTGTCATCTTCCTAGCACTTATACTTGTCGCCTTCTTAATTATTGCCCAAGTTTCTAAGAAGAATGACAAGGTACCAGTTAATAAAACTACCCAAACGACCCAACCAACGAACCATGATAATAGAACTAATGAAATATTTAAACTGCCACTTGCTGAAGAAAGTCCAGAAATTATTCGTGATTTCTATGATGTCGACGCGAGCGTCGAAGATCAACTAAAATCTATTATTCAAGTAGGTAATGTCTTTTATCCTAATAATGGTGTACATTATACCGTTGATGGTGAAACTGAGTTTGAAGTATTAGCGTCTTTATCAGGAACTGTCACACGCGTTGAACAAGATCCATTATTAGGTTATGTAGTAGAAGTTGAACACTTATATGGAATGAAAACATTATACGCAAGTTTAGCTTCTGTAAATGTGGCAGTAGGAGATAGAGTTGCACAAGGAGATGTATTAGGTGTAGCTGGTACGAACAACTTTGACCCTGAAAGTGGCGTTCACGTTCACTTTGAGGTGTTACAAAATGGTATCAATCTCAATCCACATGATGTAATTGGTACAAAGATTAGTGATTATAATTCTGAAAATTAATTAGATTAAGGAAAAGCCTTTAAATTGCTTATCAATTTAAAGGCTTTTTAATTGCCTTCATTATTAACTAAGTATATTTTTCATCCCCCGCAAATATATTGAAGTAGGGGGAGAGTCTATGAATGAAATAATTCAAAACCGTGTCCTTCAAGTAGCGGAAACAATTTTAGATACACAAGGAACGGTGCGGAGTGTAGCTCTAATCCACGGTGTATCTAAAAGTACCGTTCATAAAGATTTAACAGAACGGTTAATCCAGATAGATAAACAGTTATACGAGAAAGTAAGGCAATTATTAGAATATAATAAGTCGGTTCGTCATCTTCGTGGCGGGTATTCTACGCGGATAAAGTACCTAAATAATCGACTTCACAAAGAGTAAAGTCTTTTAACTCATACTTAATATTATTATTGGTTAAGTCAATTAAATAAGCAAGAAAGGCTTGGACTTTATCTTCATCTATGCGGTATGTAAAACAGACTTTTTCTAAATAAGTACGATTTATAACTTCATAACTACTTAACTTATGTTCCAATAAACCAATGAGAGAATAATCAAAATGTACATCAATTAAACGCATTAGTTTCTTTTCAATAATACCTGATGCTTTAATTGCTTCACTAACAGCCTGACTATAAGCTCTAATTAAACCACTGGCGCCTAATTTAATCCCACCGAAATAACGGGTCACCACTACCACTGTATCGGTTAAATTATTTTTTCTTAAAACTTCAATCATAGGGATACCTGCTGTACCAGATGGTTCACCATCATCGTTTTGTTTCTGGATCATCTTATCAGGTCCGATAATGTAACAGCTGCAGTTATGAGTCGCATTATAGTGTTTCTTCTTAATTTGTTTAATAAATTCTAAAGCTTCTTCTTCTGTTTCAGCACGATTTATTTGGGCGATGAAACGGGATTTATTGATGATGAGTTCTATTTCGGTATATTGTTTAATGGCTAAATACATATTTATCACCTGTTTATATTATAATGGATGACGAAATATTTTCAAGGAATACTTTGACTATCAAAAAAGTTTGTCGAAAAATACTATACTTTTCCGAATTCAGTATGATAAAATAATGGTTGTGGTAAAAAAATAGAATATAATAGGTGGTAAGTAAATGAGTAACGAAAAAATAGCCATTGTGACCGATAGTTCCTCATCGCTCGATTTCCTGCCCAATCAATATGACAATATATTTATTGTACGTATGCCAATACACTTTGGTAGCGATGAATATATTGACGGTTTGACAATTACTGTAGAAGAGTTCTATTCACGCATCGACAAAGAAAGCATTATTCTCACTACAAGCCAACCATCATTGGGAGAAACATTAGAATTATATGAAAAACTGCGTGATGAAGGATATACCGACATCATTCATCTACCGATTTCTAGAGGTATAAGCGGTTATTATCAAGCGTTATTCTCTATTAAAGATATGGTTGAAGGTGTAAATGTCCATATTGTCGACACCAAATGTACCGCAGTCATTCTCGGATATATCGTTTTAGAAGCTGCTCGCTTGGTTTCTGAAAGCAAATCTGTCCTAGAAGTATTGGAATATTGTGACTATTTAGCTAATAATTTTAAAGTTTATTTTATAGTTGATGATTTAAAATATTTAATCAAAAATGGTCGCTTATCCAATGCAGCTGGTTTTGTGGGTAGCATTCTAAAAATTAAACCCATTTTAACATTTAATGAGGAAGGACAAATCATTGGCATTGAAAAGATTAGGACGACTAAACGAGCGATTAATCATATCATCGATTTGATTATTCAAGATACACAAAAATACAAAAAGGTTCAATATTTAATGTCTTATGCCTATAATCCCCCTTTAATCGAAGAGTTTAAATCAATGGTTAGTGAAAGTTTTGATTTAAATGTCTTCTTTGAAAGTGTTATGCCTTCGGTAATTGGTGCCCATGTTGGTAGTGGTATTATAGGTCTAGGTTATTTTATTCTTGAAAAATAGATGAAAACCTCGTAAGAGGTTTTTTATTTTTGCTAATATAGAAAATAATGGATATTAGTGCTAAAATTAAACTAGTATACGTAGAAAGAGTGAAAGCAATGAGTGGTCTAATTAAACAAAAGATTGGCTTATTATCTACTTACCTTCTGTTTGGACTCATTTTTGAATTATTAACTTTTTATAATTTAGGGTTAACACCAACATATTTAATTCTTGATATCTTAATATTCTTACTTGTTGGTTCGCTTATCTTTTTATTTCAATCTAATAAAGTCGCATTTCTTTATTTAATGATTTTAGTAGGTTTATTAGATGTTTTATTTGTGACTAATGTGACGATGATGAAGGTCTTTTATGATATTTTTTCCTTTGATAAAATTTTTCTCATCAATTTAGTAGATGATGTTTTTGATTGGCGTTTTATCCCTTTAAAAGATCTTTTCATCGGTATTATGCTCCTTATTGTTTATGTAGTTTTAAATATTATTTATCTTTATAATACTAAACCACTTAAAATTACCTACTCTATAGTTAAGCGCGTCCAATTATTTTTAATAATTTTCCTTGGAACACTCTTAATTTTTACTACTGGTATAAAAGTAGTTTCTAAAAATATTTATATTAACGGTGTTCAATTTCCTGATGAATTGTATGTTACTTCACTTAAAAAAAGTGCTTTTCAACACTATGGTATGTTGACGTTTTATTATAAAGAAATCGAAACTTTTTTAGTTGAAGAAAATGATGAAATTGAAACCCCACCATTAGAACTACGGAAGACTGATTATTATGGGCTATTAAAAGGGAAAAATATCATAACCATCATGATTGAATCAGGACAAGAAATGGCCATTAATGAGTATTTAACTCCTACATTATATCGTTTACGTGGAGAAGGATTATATTTTGCGGAAAATTACAGTATAAACAAAACTAATGTTTCCGAACATATTGGCATTGTCGGAAGTTATCCTACTATTAATTACGCCTTCTTAACAGAAAATTATAATCTGCCTTTTACTTTGCCAAGAATCCTTAATGATAAGTATGTAACCAGTTATTTCCATGATAATAATGGCGAGTTTTATTACCGCGATGTGCTATTAAAACAGTTGGGCTTTGAACATATCTATTTACATGATGATTTGTTTCCAGAAAACTTACCTAACTGGAATGGTAAATGGAGTTGGACAGGTAATTACACATTAGATAGTAAGACAGTTGAACGTATTATTCCACATATGATTAAAGAAGACGAGTTATTTTATAGTTTCTGGACCACTCTTTCAATGCATGGGCCTTATGATGATGACGAATTTAGTAACCGCGATACCTTTATCGAGTTGGGTTATTTTGACTTAATAGAAGAAGCGGAAAGTCTAGGTCTATGGAGTAATCCATTTAAAGGTGATGCGACGGGGGAATTTCAATTCAAATATTACCAAGCAGCGATGATGGATTTAGATGTAGCGGTTCAAAAAATAATTGATGCATTAACAGAAAAAAGTCTTCTTGAAGACACCATTATTATTCTATATGGTGATCATCAAGCATATTATCACGATTTACATTTACGCTTACATGATTTGACAACCCAACAATCCTATCGAGTTGATTTATTATATGATACCATTCTTTATATGTGGAATCCGATATTAAATGAAACCTTTAAGGATAATCGTATCATTACTACCTTTACTTCACCTTACATAATCGTACCCACGCTCCTAGATTTATTGGGTGAAGAATATGATGCGAATTGGTACATGAGTTTATCTGTTTTTGATAAAGATTATGTTCCTATCTTCTATTCCCACCAACAAAATGCCCTTATGACCAACAGACTATACTCGATTGATGGTGAGACCCTCATATATCAAGTTGATGATGTCACCGAACAAGAAATCGAAACATTTTTACAAAACAGCCTTATTATTCTAGAAAGACAGAATAAGATTAATAAACTCTATAAAATTAACCAAGAATAAATCCTGTTTAAACAGGATTTTTTCTTTTACCTCGTAAATAAAAATGAGGTGATCTCATTGCTTAGAGAATTTACAAGTCTAACCACAAATAGTGTTCCAGGAGTAATTAAGCAAGGGAAGAAGTATTATTGTAACCGTTGTGGAAATAAGAAATTGAAGGATTTTTATCGTGATAGTTTAGGAGTATATTGTCGGAATTGTTTAGTGTTTGGGAAGAGTGCCACTTATACAAAGATTATAAGGGAACAAATCATTATTCCTAAAAAAGATAAGTGTGGATTGACTAAGGTAATTCATCTATCAGATATGCAGGAACTTGCTTCAAAACACTGTGTTAAAGCGTATAAGGAAGGTAAGAACACCCTTATATACGCTGTTTGTGGAGCAGGTAAAACCGAAATAGTCTATGAAGTAATCCTAACTGCTTTAAATGAAGGAAAGGTTGTGGGCTTTGCGACACCACGAAAGGATGTTGTCTTAGAACTTTATCCGCGTTTTAAAAGAGACTTTTGTCAGGTTGAAATAGTCGCTTTATATGGCGGTAGTCAAGATAAAGGTAGATTAGCTAATCTCTACATTACTACTACGCATCAGTTAATTAACTTCTATCAGTTCTTTGATTTAATTATTCTCGATGAAGTTGATGCTTTCCCCTACTACAACAATAAGATGTTAGAAGGTTTTGTTCAAAAAGCAAAAAAGAAAAAAGCACCTATCATCTTTTTAACCGCAACCCCAACAAGAAAAATCCAATATTTGATGAAAACAAAACAACTTGATTATTTCATCATTCCCTTAAGGTTCCATCGCTATCCTATCCCCGTTCCTCGTGTATCTTTAACTTCCGCAACAATCACAAAATTAAATAAAGGCGTCTGTCCGAAAAAAATCTTAAATTGGTTAGAAAGTAAAAAATCAACGAGTAAGCAAGTGTTCGTCTTTGTCCCTGATATAAAAAGTGGGATTAACCTTGAAAAAATCTTAAAACCCCATTTTACTTGTGCTTTTGTTTATGCTGAAAGTCCAAATCGCAAGCAAATCATCAACGATTTTCGGGCTGGTAAATTTCAACTCATCATTACAACTACCATCTTAGAACGTGGAGTAACAGTTAGTAATGTCGATGTATGTATTGTTGGGTGTGATGCGGAAATCTTTGATGAGCGAGCCATCGTTCAAATAGTAGGGCGAGCTGGGCGGGATAAAAACTATCCTACTGCTGACGTGGTCCTTTTTTGTGACTATTATACGCGCGAAATTCGAAAAGCCATTAAGCAAATTAAAAGGATGAATAAGATGGCAAAAAGGATGAAGTTGTTGTTATGAGGGAATGTTTATATTGTGGTAAAATAATCGATAAAACAATTAGTTTTACGTCTATATTTAAACACAGTGATACTTATTTATGTACTGAGTGTTATGGAAAACTAGAGAAAGTTCAATGTGGTTGTCAGAGATGTGGGAAGAAAACAACAGAAGCAATATGTAGTGATTGCTTGTATTGGGAAAGGTTAGAGGAAACTAAAAAATACGTGATCAAGAATACATCCTTATACTACTACAATGAATTTGCGAGAAATTTAGTTCAACAACTGAAATTCTTAGGTGATTGTAAACTTCTGTTAGTATTTAAAAATGACATCTTAAGTTTGTTTAAAAAAGTGAAGAAAAATATTGTTTTAGTACCCGTTCCTTTACATGAAGAGCGATTATCTGAAAGAGGGTTTAATCAGAGTTACTTAATTGCGAAATTAATTGGTTTACCGATATTAGATATATTAGTCAGAAATGATAACACAAAACAAAGTAAAAAGAAAAAACAAGAAAGGCTTATGCTCGATAATCAATATCAATTAAAACATGATGTTAATTTGTCTGGAAAAACTATCATCATTATCGACGATATTTATACAACAGGTGCCACTATCCATAAAATTGCACGTTTATTTTATCAAACGGGCGTGGAACAAATATATAGTTTTACTTTATTCCGCAGTTAAAGTCGAATTATGAAGAGAGATAACAGTTAATTTTTAAAAAAAGCGTTTGCCTTTTATGTAGGGTTATATTAATATATAAGTAACATTATTTTTGGAGGTTATAGGATGAATAATATTACTCGGGGTAAAGTAAAATGGTTTAACAATGACAAAGGTTATGGGTTTATTCAAACTGACAATATCGCTGATGATATTTTTGTGCATTATTCGCAAATAGTCGATAAAGGCTATAAGACTTTGCAAAAGAATCAAATGGTTGAATTTGAGTTAGTGCGGGGGGATAAGGGATATCAAGCTAATAATGTTATTAAGTTATAAATTTTGGGTAAATTTCTTCTTTTAATTTTCATCTTATGTTAAAATAGAAATACCAAGATGAAAAGGAGTAGTTGAGTATGAGAACGAATTTTCGGGGTAAAAATGGTTTTGTCTTTACCGATGCGATTGAAAACTACATCAACGAAAAGTTAAAACGCATCAGTAACTACTTCACTCGCCCAGATGAATTAGAAGCACGTGTTGTTTGTAGTGTTCAACGGGAAGACCAAACTGTCGAAATTACCATTCCGACTAAACACATTGTTTTGCGGGCTGAAGTTACACGTGATGATTTATATGCAGCAATTGATTTCGCCATTGATAAATTAGAAACCCAAATTCGTCGTCACAAGGACAAAATCAACTCCCTCTATCGACAAAGAGAAGGAATTGCCCAATTCTTCAAATCCAATGAAGAACTCGACTTAAAAGGTTTACAGGCGGAACTTGTTGGAAAGAATCTCGTCAAAAGTAAAAAGATTGAGTTAACACCAATGACCGCAGAAGAAGCCGCAATGAATATGGAATTAGTCGATCATGATTTCTATGTGTTCTTAGATGTAGAAACAGGGAAACCATCAATTATATATAAACGCCATGATGGCCAATATGCCGTGATTCAAACCGAATAATCTAATGCCTACATTTGTAGGCATTTTTTATTTTGGTTTGTGTTTTTTAGAGATTTTGATTTATAATGAAAGTAAATAAATTAAGTGGGTGGTTATATGCGGATATTACATACTGGGGATTGGCATATTGGAAAAATAGTGAATGAGTTTTCACTATTAGAGGATCAACGTTACATTTTCGAACAACTTTATAAAATTATTGAAGAAGAAAAACCTGATTGTATTGTGGTAGCAGGGGATATTTATGATCGCTCAATTCCACCAAGAGAAGCAGTGCAACTACTAAATGAAGTACTTACTACACTAGTTATGGAATATAGTTTACCTACACTCATTATTTCTGGTAATCATGATGGGGAAGAACGATTGAGTTTTGGTAGTAAACTCCTAGAAACTAGTCAACTATATATTGTTGGGGAGATTACTAAAGAAATTAAGAAAGTAAGTTTTACCGATCAGTATGGTGTAGTTAATTTTTATTTAGTACCCTATGCGAAACCAAGTGTGATTAGTAATATTTTTGATGTGAAACTACACGATCACGATGAAGCATTTGGTTTAATTATGAATAAACTTAAAGAAGATTTTAACCTCAAAGAAAGAAATGTATTAGTAACCCATAATTATATAGTTACCGCTAATGAAGAAATGTTGAAATCCGATTCTGAACAAAGTCTTTCCATTGGTGGTGCTGAATATATTGATGTAGAAAAAGTGTTAGATTTTGATTATGTTGCCTTAGGACATTTACATAAACCACAAAAAGTCAAAAAAGAAAATATTCGTTATAGTGGTTCAATTTTAAAATATTCGTTCTCAGAAGTTGATATTAATAAAAGCGTAGTTATCGTCGATTTACTTGAAAAAGGTAATGTCAATATTAAAACAAGACCATTAACTCCTTTAAGAGATATGCTTATCATTAGAGGAAAACTTCAAGATTTAATTAATCCCCTTTATTACAAGCAAATTGATTGTGAAAGTTATATTCGTGCTGATTTAACTGATACTACAGAACTATATGATCCCTTATCAACTCTAAGATCAGTTTATCCTAATATCATGCAAATCCAACGAATAATGAATACCAATCATATAGCCAGTAAGACTAAAGCCAGTGATGATTTCCAAAATAAGAGCAAACTTGAACTATTTAAAGAGTTTTATGAAGAAATTACTGGAGAAGCATTTGATGACGTAAAAAAACAAGCATTTATTAATATACTTGAAGAGGGGGAGATTGAGGCGTGAAACTATTGAAACTGAGACTAGCTGCCTTTGGCCCTTATAAAGATCAGTTAGAACTCGACTTTAATAGTATAAGTGATAAGTTGTTATTCTTAATAACAGGTCCAACTGGTTCAGGTAAAACATCGATTTTTGATGCCATTTGTTTCGCCTTATTTGGGGAAGCAAGTGGGGAAAGTAGGGAAAGCAATTCTTTAAGAAGTCATTTTGCCTCTCCTAATGAGGAGACTTTTGTAGAATTGGAGTTTAGTTTAAGAGATACGGTTTATACAGTTTATAGAAGTCCTAGACAAGAAATTAGTAAAACAAAAGGTAGTGGAACGACCGTAAAAGTTCCCTATGCCCATTTAAAATCGAGTAAAGAGGGATTTATTGTTGGTTATAGTGAGGTAACAAAAAAGGTTGAAGAAATCTTAGGTATAAATAAGAAACAATTCCGGCAGATTGTAATGTTACCACAAGGAGAATTCCGTAAACTATTAGAAGCTAATAGTAAAGAACGCGAAGAAATTTTACGTAATATTTTTAAAACAGAAGAATATAAGTTAATTCAAGATAAGTTAAAAGACCGCGCTAAAGAGATTGAAACAGAAATAGGGCAACATCGCAAAATATTGGATAGTCATGTAAATAATATACAAGTTGAACATCAAAAAGATTTAGAAGAACTTATTTCAGCCAAAGATAAAAACTATACCGAAATTATTGAACTATTGAGTGAAGAGAATAATACTGATGAAAAGATAATAAGTAACTTAGAAGTAGAAAGTAAGGAGATTGAACATATAGTTATTGAATTAGCTAAAGAGATTACTAAAAGTATAGAGATAAATGAGAAATTTATCCGAAAAGATAATTTAAAAGCCGAAATCATCGAACTCCAAAACCAAGAAGAAAACATTAAAAACAAAGAAAGTATAGTTAAAAAGATTGAAAATGCACAAAAAATCAAACATTTCGATGAACGTATAAAAAGTATAAAAGATTATATTAACGCAAAATATCAAGATTTGAACAAAGCAACCGATGATAGTAAGATACAAAAGGAAAATCTTGAACAAATTCGAAATGAATTAAGTAAAGTTAAGCAAGAAAACGATAACTTAGATATATATAATGGAAACTTAGTATTATTACAAGATAAACGTAAGAAACTCATACAATATTTAGATGAACTTGAAAACTTAAAACAGATGGAAAGTAATCATCATAATCTAGAACAATCACTTGAAAACTTACGTAATAATATCAATAAAACATTAGAGGAAATAAACAGTACTACGCAGGAATTATCCAAATACGATAATACAGAGGAAAGATATTCACAAGTTGCGATAGAAAAAATGAAGATTGATACAGAACTAACCCACTTGAAGAATGATCAAAGATTACTTGAAGATATAGCTGAATGCCTAGGAACTCTTAATGCGTTAAATAAAAAATATAAAACTAGTAAAAAGAAGTACGAAGATGCATACAATCGTTATAATTATCAATTAGAATTATATCTAAGAAGTCAAGCGGGAATCTTAGCTCAACTTCTAAAAGAAAATGAACCATGCCCTGTTTGTGGTTCTACTACTCATCCGAAAAAGGCAGAATTACTTGAAGATGTCTTAAGTAAAGAAGAATTAGATGAGTTAAAAGTAGAATTAATTGAAAAAGAAAAGGAATATAAAAAATATGATAATGAATTAAACAAAACATTAAGTGTACTAGAAGATAAGAAAATGACTTATCAAGAAGATCATCATGTGTTAATTGAGGATTATTTTGATGTCGAAGAAATATATCGTGAAACATATAAAAAAATAACAAATCTTCAACAACTCGAAACACAATTCGTAAGAGAACTAAAAGAACTTGAAGATAAACGTAAGATTAAAAAAGAATTAGAAGAAAAGAAAAAGATACTCGAAAATGATTATAATACATTAAAAGCACAATATGAACAAGTTACAAAATCATTTAATGAAGTAGATAAACAATATGTTGTACAAAAAAACAAATTAAATAATTTAAAACAAGAAATTGGCGAATATGAATCATTACAGGACATTGACAAGGAAATTAATACAATTAAAACGAAAATAGAGACCATTAAAACCAAGTTTGAGCAACTCTTGCAACGTGAACAAGAATGTAAAAGCACTATTGTAACCCTTGAAACTACAATTAGACATCTAAATGATGAAATCATAAGTAATAAGCAAGAACTAAATGAAACAGAAAAACAATTTAGAAACAAGTTGACAGAATATAACTTCAAAGATTACGAAGAGTATTGTAGTATTGTTGTCCTTGATGAAAGACTAGATACATTCAAAGAAGAAATTAACAGTTATTATAATAAACTATGTAATAAGAAGCAAAGTTTACAGGAATTAGAAAACCAACTAGCAAATTTAACCCCAGTTAACCTTGAGTTATTAGAAACGAGAATTAAAGAGAATAACGAGAAACTAGATGGTTACAGAAATAAAATTAATTATGTTTACGCGAAACTCCAAAGTAATAAGCGAGTATTAACTAACATAAAAAAGACTTATCAGAATATTACTAATAAAGAAAAAGAATATGGTGTAATTAGTGACCTTGCAAAAGTCGCCAATGGAGATAATCCACAAAGAATAGCTTTTGAACGTTATGTGTTAGCTGCTTATTTTGAAGACATTATAAAAGCAGCAAATCAAAGATTAAAAAAGATGACTCATGATAGATATTATTTAGATAGAAAAGATGAAAAAGGTAAAGGTAGGGCACAACAAGGATTAGACTTAGAAGTATACGATTATTATACAGGTAAAAGGCGGGATGTAAGCACCCTATCTGGAGGAGAAGCATTTATGGCTTCATTAGCCCTTGCCTTAGGGTTATCCGATGTTGTGCAAAGTTATGCAGGTGGTATTCAATTAGATACAATCTTTATTGATGAAGGGTTTGGCACACTTGATCCCGAAAGTTTAGATCAAGCAATTAATACGCTAATATCCCTTCAAAAACAGGGGCGACTTATTGGTATCATTAGCCATGTACAAGAATTAAAAGAACGTATTGATGTAAAACTTGAAGTTAAGCCAAGCAAATTTGGTAGTACAGCTAGGTTCATCTATTAACTACTAAACTTATATATTTTATGAAATCTGTCTCCTTTGTTACAAAAAAATATACTTTTTATAATTTTCAGTTGTAATAACGAATGTTTGTTATAATTTAGATGACCTAAGTAAGGAGACAGATGTTTATGGATCAAAGACTTATCTCTGCCTTAAGTATCTTGAATTCTTATAAAACAACTGAAGATGTCATCATGAAAGATGGATCGATGTTAATCCATCGTATAAAATCAACAAGCCCCCTTGGTTATTTACATAAAATCTATTCTCCTTTAACTATTAAGCATTTAGAGAAGATTGAGACATTATTGAAAATATCCCTTCCCCGTGAATATCGAGATTTTCTTCTCCGCTTTAATGGTTTGGATGCCTTTAATGGTGAATTGTCCATATTTGGATTAAGATTAAGAGAGAGTGGGGGGTACTTCAAATCCACTTTACAGCCAAATGATATTATTATCCAAAATCTTGGTCGTAATCAAAAGGATGGCTATATCCAAATCGGTACCTTTAAAGAGTATGATGTTTTGATGGCCAAGGATGGCAGTGATAAAGTTTATGTAATTAATAAGAATAAGATCCTAGAATATCACTCCTTTTATGAATGGTTGTATGAAACAATTAGTTTCTTAGATGATGAACATCAAAAAAACACATTTAAGAAACCCCAACTTAAGGCGCCCCTATTATTTAATATATATAGACTCTTCTAAATAAAAAAGGACTGTAGCACCCAATGTTACAGCCCTTTTTTAACTTTATAATCAAAATAACACTTAATTAACTTGTATAATGATGGTAAAAAATGATATTATATAGTGTGATAGTTATTAAACCATGACAAATATTATGGTAGTGGTTCACAAAGGAGGAAAAACATGGCCGGATTATTCAAACGGTTATTTGATTCAGGATATCGAGAACTCAAACGGGTTGAAAAGATCGCTAATAAGATTGATGCTTTAGCACCGGTAATGAAGAATTTAAGCGATGACGAGCTTAAGAATAAAACTAATGAATTTAAACAACGATTAGCTAATGGTGAAACACTAGAAGATCTTTTAGTTGAAGCCTTCGCGGTAGTTAGAGAGGCTTCGACGCGGGTATTAGGAATGACACCATTCTATGTTCAATTAGTCGGTGGGTTAGTTCTTCACTATGGTAACGTTGCTGAAATGAAGACAGGTGAAGGTAAAACTCTAACCGCTACCATGCCTGCTTATTTAAATGCATTAACAGGTAAAGGTGTACATATCGTTACCGTTAACGAGTATCTCGCTAGACGGGACGCTACGGATATGGGCAGACTTTTCAATTGGTTAGGACTTAGTGTCGGCTTAAACTTACATGAGATGAGTCGTGAAGAAAAACAACAAGCGTTTAGTTGTGATATAACTTATACTACTAATAATGAATTAGCTTTTGATTATCTTCGCGATAACATGGTGCTTTATCAAAAAGATATGGTGCTTCGTGGATTAAATTATGCGATTATTGACGAAGTAGACTCAATCTTAATCGATGAAGCGCGAACACCACTTATTATTTCAGGTGGAAAAAAACGTAATGCGAATTTGTACAGAGCTGCAGATGCTTTCGTTAAAAGTTTAACAACAGAAGACTATGACTATGACCTTAGAACACGTAATGTGCAATTATCAGAACAAGGTATTGCGAAAGCTGAAAAGGCTTTTGGTATATCCAATCTCTTTGATGTTAGTCATGCAGTTTTATTACACCACATCAATAATGCCCTAAAGGCAAACATCGTTATGCAACGCGATGTGGATTATGTCGTCCATAATGGAGAAGTCATCATCGTTGACCCCTTTACGGGTCGGTTAATGCATGGTCGTCAATGGAGTGAAGGGTTACATCAAGCGGTAGAAGCTAAAGAAGGCGTCAAGATTAAAGAAGAAACGATGACAATGGCGACAATCACCTTCCAAAACTTCTTCCGTATGTATAATAAGTTAGCTGGTATGACTGGTACCGCTAAGACAGAAGAAGAGGAATTTCTCGATATTTACAATATGTATGTAGTCGAAGTTCCTACCAATAAACCAGTTATTCGGATTGATGATGAAGATTTAATCTTTGCGACCAAAGACGCTAAATATAAAGCATTAGTAGAAGATGTTTTAGAACGTCATAAGAAAGGTCAACCAGTATTAATTGGTACCATTGCGGTTGAAACATCGGAACTTATTTCAGAATATTTACGTAAAAAAGGTATTAAGCATAATGTCTTAAACGCGAAGAACCATGAACGTGAAGCAGAAATTATCGCCCATGCTGGTGAAAAATATGCCGTAACGATTGCGACTAACATGGCTGGTCGTGGTACCGATATTAAACTAGGACCAGGAGTTGTAGAACTTGGTGGTTTAGCAGTATTAGGTACAGAACGACATGAATCTAGACGTATTGATAATCAGTTAAGAGGTCGTTCTGGTCGGCAAGGGGACCCTGGTTATTCCCGATTCTATTTATCATTAGAAGACGACTTACTTAAACGCTTTGGGTCAGAACGTCTACAAAGCATGTTAGGACGTTTAGGCTTAAAAGGTGATGCCGCTATCCATCATCCACTAATCAGTAAGAGTGTAGAATCAGCGCAAAAACGAGTTGAAGGAAATAACTATGATGCTCGTAAAACCTTGCTTCAATACGATGAAGTTATTGGTAAGCAACGGGAAGTCATTTATAATCAACGTTATCAAATTCTTACATTAGACGATATCAAACCGATAGTCGTTAACATGTTTGAAGAAGCATGTCGTAATATTGTTTATCGTTATTTAAATGTAGATAATAAAGATGAAGGTTATGAAGAAAGTCTAAAGAAACTTGTCTCTTATTTCAATAACACAATATTTGGACCTAGCGCAGTTAAAGTAAATGAAATTGAAAATCTTGATACTGAGGAAATCATCGACTTCTATTATAAAAAAGCTCTTGATATCTTAAACTGGAAAGAGCAATCCTACGAACCAGAAGTTTTTAAAGAATTCTTAAAGGTAATTGTTTTAAGAATCGTTGATATGCGCTGGATGGACCATATCGATAGAATGGATGCATTACGTCAAGGTATTGGACTTGTCGCTTATGGCCAAGGTAACCCACTCCTTCAATACCAACAAGAAGGTTTTGAAATGTTCAATAATATGATTGCGGCCATTAATGAAGATGTATTAAAATACGTTATCAGAGCACAAGTTCAAGATAATCTCCAACGTGAAGAAGTCGCAAAGCCAGTCGCAGCGAAATCTGGAAAAGAAGATGAAACACATAAACGTGAACCTGTACGTAAAACGCAAAAAGTTGGTCGTAACGACCCTTGCCCATGCGGTAGTGGGAAGAAATATAAACAATGTTGCGGTGCATAAAAATTTTACCCTTGAGATTCTCAAGGGTTTTTTAAAGGTGGTATTGTATGGATTTACTAGAGATTAAGCAAAAGTTCCGACAATTAAAAGCAGATTTCGAGGATATCTTAACATATTTTCATCAAGATGAAATCGAACAAGAGATTAATAAATTATCAGACAAAATGCTTGAGGCAAATTTTTGGAATAATCAACGCGAAGCAAAAAAAGTAATTGATCAAAAGAATTATTTAACGGAAAAATTAGAAACCTTCCAAGGCATTAAACATAAAGTAGAAGATATTGAAGTTGGCATTGATTTATACGAAGATAGCGAAGATGTAGACTTACTTAAAGATATCGAAAAACTTGTGAAGCAACTAGAAAAGGAAATTAATCAATTTGAAATCAGCATCTTGCTTTCAGGTCCATATGACCAAAGCAATGCGATTTTAGAAATTCATCCTGGTGCTGGCGGTACGGAAAGTCAGGACTGGGCAGAGATGTTACTTCGCATGTATATGCGGTATGCTGAAAGAATGAACTTTAAGGTAGAAGTATTAGATTATCTTGCTGGTGAAGAAGCAGGGATTAAAAGTGTTACTTTATTAATTAAAGGTTTAAATGCTTACGGCTATCTAAAAAGTGAACAAGGAGTACATCGGTTAATCCGCATCTCACCCTTTGATGCTTCAGGTAGACGGCATACGTCTTTTGTGAGTGTTGATGTTATTCCAGAGTTTGATGAAGATATTGAAGTTGAAGTTAAAGAAGAAGATCTAAGGATTGATACTTTCCGTTCAAGCGGTGCGGGTGGTCAACATGTCAATACCACTGATAGTGCGGTGCGTATTACCCACCTACCAACCGGAATCGTAGTTACTTGTCAGAATGAACGTAGCCAAATTGCCAACCGTGAAGCAGCCATGCGGATGTTAAAAGCGAAGTTATATAAGATAGAACTTGAAAAACAACAAGAAGAACTTATGAGTTTGCGTGGTGAACAAAAAGAAATTGGTTGGGGTAGCCAAATTCGCACATACACTTTCCATCCTTATTCACTGGTCAAAGATCATCGTACTAATACCGAAACTGGCAATATTCAAGCTGTGATGGATGGGGAAATCGATGACTTTATCTTCGATTACTTGAAATTACAGCTTAAAAAGTAAGGTGAAATTAATGAAAAAACTTAACATATTAATAAGTTGCTTATTATTCGTTTTTGGTGTTACTGTTGGAATACTCGGGATGAGTATCCATAAATCTTTCATCGAAGATACTACTACGACCACAACCAAAGATGAACCTTCCCTTGAAGAAGAATTACTTGAACTGATTAAAGCATACTCATTATATTATACAAATGATGATGTATTACTTGAGGGGGCATTGCGAGGTATTGTCGAAAGTCTTAATGACCCTTATTCTACTTATATGAATCAAGAAGAATATGAAGAATATGAAAACCGTTCAAGTCAAAAGTTCTATGGTATTGGAATTGGGGTCGTAAAAGTAGGACCATACCCAATGATTTTGAAAGTTTACGACGATTCTCCTGCTAAACAAGCTGGTTTTCAAGTTGGATATTTCATTAAAACAGTTGATGGTCAAGATGTGAAAGATCTTTCTATTGATGACGTAGCTTCACTAATAAGGGGAACAGTGAATACAGAAAGAAGTATTGGTATCTTTACCACAAATCCTGAAGATGTTACGATAATTAATGTGATAATTAAAGAAATCAATGTTAAAACGGTTAGTTATGATTATTTTACTATTGATAATAAAACCATCGGCTATGTAAAAATCGATTCTTTCATGGATTATACTCCACAAGAAGTAGAAAGAGCGATGAGAAATTTAGAGGAACAAGGTATTGACCACTTAATTATCGATGTCCGTAATAACCCAGGAGGAACTTTAAGTTCTGTTCGTAATACCATTGATTATTTTGTTAATACCACTATGCCTTTTATGTATGTTGAATATCGCGATGGTTCATTGAAAGAAGAACGATTATATAATATCTATAACCATACAGTTACTTATGATATTAAGATTTTGATGGATGAAAACAGCGCTTCCGCAGCAGAAGTTTTCGCTGCTGCTATGCGCGATCTTGGTCATTATGATTTATATGGTAAGACAACATTTGGTAAAGGCACAATGCAGTATATCATACCATTAACAGGGAACCGTGGCGTTAAGATAACTAGCGCAAGATGGCTTACTCCAAATAAACAATGGATTCAAGACCATGGTATTCGTCCTACCTATGAAGTGGAACAAGTAAGCTATCAAGGATTATCATACATTAATGGTTTTGAAACAATCGAGTATGACCATGTTGGTGAAGGAATTAAACGTGTTCAATTATTATTGAATTGTTTAGGATATGAAATTCGTAGCGATGGTTATTTCGACACTAACACTTTAAATGCGGTTAAGGATTATCAAACGAAAAAAGGTATAGAAATAACTGGTATTGTTGATCATGAAACAGCTTATTATCTTAATCTTGATTTATTCAATTTTTTAAACAACAAAGAATACGATATGCAATATCAAAGAGTGTTAAGTGACATATTAGGTTAAATGGTAATGAGACTTTCTTAAAACGAAAGTCTCATTTATTTTTAATAAAACAGTAAAATCACTTATATTAACAAGATTATCTAGAGATGATATAATTAGAGCGACTAGTGAGGTGAAAATTATGCGAAAATTTGAGTTAGTATCAAAGTTCCAACCAACAGGGGACCAACCGCAAGCCATCGAAAAATTAGTAAAAGGTATAAAAGAAAATAAGCGTGAACAAGTCCTATTAGGGGCTACTGGTACTGGAAAGACTTTTACGATTTCTAATGTGATTGCCCAAGTTAATAAACCGACTTTAGTTTTAGCTCATAATAAGACCTTAGCGGGACAATTATATTCCGAGTTCAAAGAATTCTTTCCTAATAATGCGGTAGAGTATTTTGTTAGTTACTATGATTATTATCAACCAGAAGCATATGTACCAAGTACGGATACTTATATCGAAAAAGACGCTAGCATAAATGATGAGATTGATAAATTGCGTCATAGTGCCACCAGCGCGTTATTTGAACGCAATGATGTCATCATTGTGGCTAGTGTTTCCTGTATATATGGTTTAGGTGATCCTGAAGAATATCGTAACATGGTAGTTTCTTTAAGAGTTGGTATGGAAATTGAGCGTAATAAATTATTAAGCGAATTAGTTCGCATTCAATATGTTAGAAATGATTTCGATTTTCACCGTGGTACCTTTAGGGTACGAGGGGATGTTGTGGAAATCATTCCTGCCTCTTTAGAAGAAAATTGTATAAGAGTCGAGTTCTTTGGTGATGAGATTGAACGGATTCGCGAAGTAGATGTGTTAACTGGTGAGGTGATTGGTGACCGTCAACATGTGGCCATATTCCCCGCCAGCCACTTCGTTACTAGCGAAGAGAAACTTGCGAGAGCTTTAGAAACAATTAAACAAGAACTCGATGAAAGATTAAAAGAACTACGGGAACAAGGACGCTTGTTAGAAGCACAACGGCTTGAACAACGTACCAATTATGATTTAGAAATGATGCGGGAGATGGGTTTCTGTTCAGGAATAGAAAACTATTCCCGCCACTTAACGGGCAGAAAACCTGGCGAACCCCCCTATACTTTACTTGATTACTTTCCTAAAGATTGGTTATTAGTAATCGATGAAAGCCATGTGTCTTTACCACAAGTAAGAGGAATGTATAATGGGGATCGCTCACGAAAAATGACATTGGTAGAGTATGGATTCCGTTTGCCTAGTGCTTTAGATAACCGTCCGTTGACGTTTGAAGAATTTGAAGAAAAAATAAATCAGGTTATCTATGTTTCTGCCACGCCAGGAGATTATGAACTTTCAAGATGTGATGAAGTGGTAGAACAAATTATTCGACCAACTGGTTTATTAGACCCTGTGGTAGAAGTGCGACCAACTCAAGGACAAATTGATGATTTAATTGAAGAAATCCGTAAACGCATGGAAAGAAATGAAAGAGTATTAGTCACAACCCTTACCATTAGCATGGCAGAGAAACTTACCGACTATTTCCAAGATATCGGGTTAAAAGTAGCTTATTTACATAATGAAGTAAAAACACTCGAACGAATTGAGATTATTAGAGATTTACGATTAGGGAAATATGACGTATTAGTTGGTATTAACTTATTAAGAGAAGGATTAGACCTTCCTGAAGTATCATTAGTAGCGATTTTAGATGCAGATAAGGAAGGCTTTTTAAGAAGTTATCGCTCTTTAATTCAGACAATTGGCCGAGCTGCACGTAATGTCAATGGGCATGTAATTATGTATGCTGATACTATTACCGAATCTATGCGTCAAGCTATCGAAGAAACTAATCGTCGTCGTCGCATTCAAGAAGAATACAACCGTAAGCATAACATTATTCCTCAAACAATTAAAAAGGATATTCGTGATGTTATTAGAGTAACTCAAGTAGTAGAAGAAGAGACTGAAGGTAAGAAACCATTCAAAGATTTAACACCACAAGAAAAGAAACGCATTATTGAAAACCTCGAAAAAGAAATGAAAAAAGCAGCGCGTGAACTTGATTTCGAAACGGCTGCTTCTATCAGAGATTTAATATTTGAACTAAAAGCAGAAATGGAATAAAAGAGGAGATAAATTAATTGATTAATTGATGGGTATGTCGGTAATTTATATAGTTAATTTTCTTCTTGTTAATTTTAAAGATGGCAGCGCCATACACAGGGGATGGTTGATCAGCATATATGATTGAATAATTCACTAATAAAGTGGATTTATCGCATCTAATAATATTTAATAGTGATACTTTTTCAATACGATTTCTAAGGACCATTTCTTTAAAATATTTAGTGACATTTACTTTACCAATAAGGGTTTGGTTGCTACATAGGAGTAGACAATCATCCTTAAATAAACTTTCTAAATTGTCGATATTCTTGTTCTGGGTCGATAAACATGAAAAGAATTGACACACAACATTAATCATTGCTGTGCCCCCTCAAAATAATAATTAAACATACCTCTAACTAAATTATATCATATATGTGAAAAAAAATACAAACTAACTTTGCCTAGATTGTTCAAAAAATCATTTTTATATCAAAACATTTTATTTCTTAAATTATAATGATATAATTAAATTCTAAGATAAATTCTTATTGAGGAGAGTACTATGAAAAACCGTACATCATTGGTGCTAGGGATAATCAATTTAATTATTCTTGCTCTTAGCCTTATCATCGTTCATGTTTATATTAATGATACTTTCGCAAAAATTGCGATGACTCTTCTTGGTATTACATTCATTACCTTATTAGTTATTCAGATTAGGAATTATTTACGGGAACAATATAAGAGTTCAGAAGAGAAACTTCATAAACTCATAGAATTAATTGATAATATCAATGAAGATACTTCTTTTGATGGTATCTTACAACATATGTATCATTCGTTCTTAAATTATATTCCCTATTCACATATCGGTATTTCATTATTAAAAGACAATGGAAAAATAATCGAAGCATCTTATGGTATATCCAAACCAGAAATCGATTTAGCCAATAAACTGATTGGCATTAAAGCAGAATTACAAAGTACTAGCTTATTTAAAATAATAGAGTCAGGGCAACCACGGATAATTAATGATCTCCCTACTTCTGTTTCTAATCCTGACACACCATATAACCGTGTAGTATTAGAGGCAGGTATTAAATCGTCATTAACTTTCCCTTTAAAACTTTATAATAAACCAGTAGGGGTTATCTTCTTCTCACATACTGAAAAGAACGCTTATAATGAGAGTCATATTGCTTTCTTAAAAACACTATCAAATAGTATTGCGATAAGTCTATATAAGAATCTTTATATAGATGAGTTGTTATATACTTTAGTACTATCACTCGCTAAATTGGTAGAAGCTAGGGATGAAGATACAGGCGAACATATCGAGCGCATGCAAAAATACTCTGCATATATTGCAGAAATGCTTTTAGTTGATAAAGTTTTCCCTGAGTTAACAATTCCGATGGTTAAAGAGATTGAAAAATATAGCCCCCTTCATGATATTGGCAAAGTTGGTGTAAGAGATGATATCTTATTAAAGCCGGGTAAACTTACCGAAGAAGAATATAAAATGATGCAGGAGCATACCATTTATGGGGCTAAAGTTTTGAAAAAAGCAGAAGAAAATATGCTTAAATTTGATAAAAGTATCTTTAAAGTTGCCATTGATATTTGTTTAGGACATCATGAAAAATGGAATGGAACAGGTTATCCATTTCATAAAAAAGGTGATGAGATTCCTTTAAGTGCACGAATTGTATCAGTTGCAGATGTTTTTGATGCCTTAACTAGTAAAAGACCTTATAAAGAGGCTTTTAGTTTCGAGAAATCCATTGAAATTATAAAAAGCGAAAGTGGTAAAAGTTTTGATCCACGCATCGTTGATTGTTTATTACGACATCTAGATGGATTTTATAATCTTTATAAACAATATCATCCCGAAATTGAATAGGGATTTTCTAGGTATAATTAGGCTATTCCTTTACAAACAAACTATCGTTCTATATAATAAAAATAGATTATATAGGGGATGATAGTTTGTCAAAGAAGATTTTAAATGTCGTCAAGGTAGGCTCGAATGTCGATTATCGGACTAGCGAAAGTTTTGCGTTTCCGAGTTGCATGGCAAGCCTGATGCAATTTTTAGGGGAAGACTATTTAATTGATGAATATGTGTATGAAAACAAAACTTATATCAATAGATGGGCTAACCAAGAATTTATGGCAGCCACAGGAATGGCCTTTGGACTATTATGGTCGAAAGATTTTCGTCTTAACAGTTTGGATCTTACCCTCGTTAATCCCCATGACTTAACCATTGAATATGCTTTCGATTGGGCAGGTTATAATTATCAAATCATCGATCGAGATGATAACTATCAATATCTAAAAAGTGAAATTATCAACGCAATTGATCAAAACCATCCTGTTTTGGCGTTTGGTATATTTGGCTCATCAGAATGTTCTTTAATTGCAGGATACGACAATTATGGTAAAGTTTTAATTGGTTGGAGTAATCAAGACCATGAAAACTTATTAAAAGAGACCAATGGGATGTTTCGTAAAGAAAATTGGTTTGATCATTTATGGAAGATTGTTTTGATTAAAGAAAAAACTACAAGACGTACTACGTTTAAAGATATTTTCAAGCGCGCGATTCAGATATTGGAAGAACCGATAAGTTTTGATTGTGTTTCGGGAATTGCCGTTTATGATTATTGGATTAGTTTCTGTTTAAATCCTTTATTAAGCAGTATTGATAGCGAATCATTAAAACAGCGCTTTGATTATCATAATTTATTAGTTAATACTCTCCTTGAAGCAAGACTTAAAGCTAGTGATTTTTTGCGAATGGTTTATAATCAAAAGCCTTTAGAATCATTGGTTAAATGCACAAAATACTTTTATGATATTCATGATATATGTAAAGAACTCTTGCATACCTTGCAGGATTATCAAGATTTTCTTGATGAAGAAAAGCGGAAAATTTGTGCACGTTATCTTTTAAAAATAAAGATGTTAGAATTTAAAGCATTAGATGGATTAAAAGTACTTGTTCAAGAGTTGAGTTAGAACAGTAAATGACAATGTAACTATTTACTGTTTTTCTTTATTATTCTACTCATCGTTATAGTGAGGTTATATATGGAATTACGTACAGTAATGTTGATGCTAGCAATTGGATCATACCTACTAGGGTTTTTATTAATAATTTTTCGATTAAATAAGAACAATCCCCAAAATGTTCCATATTGGGGATTGGCTAAAATTTTACAAGGCACAGGTTCGTTATTATTGTTTTTTTGGACGGAAAAATACAATTATTTAACCTTACTTGCGAGTCTAACTCTTCTTATTGGCTATGCCTTTGAAGCATGGACAGTGATATTTCTCACTGGTAAATCAATTAAACCTAAGATGCAGTTTCTACTTATCATTGGTATACTTATAGTCGCAAGCTTGGCATTGGTTATAGGGACTCCTTACCGTCATGGTATAGTGTTTCTTATTCAAAGTGGTTTATACTTTTTACCTAGTATCTATTTAACTAGTAAGAGTAATTTGCGCTTTTCATTAAAGTCTATTCTAGGTGCAAGTTACATTTTGGCTGGTTCAGTCTTTTGTGTAGTTGCTGTTATTTGCTTACTATTTCCTAAACTAGCTTTAAATTTAGATAATATCTTAATAATTAGCATCATAACAGGTACTAGTTTCTTTATCTTCTTAATGTCAGGATTTATTATCTTAATGCTTGTGAAAGAGCGAAGTGATTTACGCGTACAAGAAATCCAAAAGAACCTTGAAAAAAGTGAATTTCGCTTCCAACAAATCGTTGAAACTGCGATTGAAGGTATTATCATCTTTGATCAAAACTATCGAGTTACCTTTGCGAATGAAAATATGGCAAAGATGTTAGGATATACGACACAAGAGATGATTGGAAAAGATTATAAATCTTTTTTCCCCGAACATGCATTAGATATTTATTATCATCAAGAAGCATTACGAAAACGTGGGGAAGGTTCTGTATATGAATGTCAGTTACTCACAAAAAATAATGAAAGTCAGTGGTTTTTGATTTCAGCGAAACCAATTATCGATGATGGTAATTTCGCAGGTAGTTTTGCGATGTATACCGATATCAATGAACGAAAAGCCATGGAATTATTACTGACAGAATTAAGTAATACTGATAGTTTAACAGGCATTGCGAACCGACGCATGTTTGATGCGACGTTACAACATGAATATTCGCGCCTACAACGTACCAATTCTACCTTATCTATCATCTTATTAGATCTTGACCATTTTAAAGAATATAATGATTACTACGGGCATGTTTATGGCGATGAGGTATTAAGGCAAGTTGGTAAAGTGCTACAAAATAGTATTACAGGTTCTTTAGATTTAGTTGCTCGCTATGGTGGTGAAGAGTTTGTGTTAATTTTACCAGATACGGATTTATTCACAGCAGTTAAAATAGCGGAAAGCATTAGGGAACAGATTTTAAACTTACAATTGGAACATAAAAAATCCTTTGTGAGTGAGTTTGTAACTGCAAGTTTTGGAGTTGCCACCGTAACTTATAATGAGATTTTATCAATTGAAGATATAGTCCATTTTGTAGATAAATTGCTGTATGAGGCCAAAATGGCTGGTAGGAACATGATTAAATATGCGGAATTAAAGGGATAATAAGATAAAAAACCTATTTCCTTAGGTTTTTTATCATGTTTAGGAGTATAATAAAGATGGCAAATATTGTGATTGAAAAACCGAAAAGAAGCGATATTGAGAAGATAAAATACTTATTTAAAGAAACCATCACAACGGCATTTATCAAAGAAGGAATAGGACATTTAACTGAAGATATTACCAATGATATTAATGAAAAAATACATAAATTAATGCGGTCATTTCAAGATGATAGTGATGTTATCTTCCTTATTGCGAAAATAGATGATGTCGTTGTAGGTACAATATCCTACGGACCACCAAATAATGACATTAGAAAAATAACTAATAATGAACTTAAAAATATGGGTGAAATAGGCAGTATTTATGTATTACCAGAATTCCAAGGAAAAGGCATAGCGTCCAAATTGATTAAAGAGATGCTTAGTATCCTTGATAAAAAGCAAGTTACCGCTTTCTGTTTAGACTGTGGATTAAAGAATGCTCAACAGATCTGGTTAAAGATGTTTGGGAAACCTTATATAATTAGGGAAGATTACTGGGGAAAAAATAGTCATCACATGATTTGGTTATGTAATGTATCAGATTTTAAAGGAGATTGATGAGTAATGGACACCTTACGTGAATTGTTTAAAATTGGTTTTGGACCTTCAAGTTCCCATACAATGGGACCACATAAAGCAGCGCTAAAATTTTTAGAACAGGTTAAGGATTTACCAGTACAACATTTTGTAGTGGAGTTATATGGTAGTCTAGCAGCAACTGGTAAAGGTCATTTAACTGACTGGATCATTATGCAAACTTTAGGAGAAGACCGTACCAGTATTATTTTTAAACCGGAAGTTGTTTATGATTATCATGCGAATGGTATGAAGTTTTTTGCGTATGATGAAAATAATGTTCAATTAGCTGAATATCTGGTGTTCTCTGTAGGCGGTGGCGATATTAGAGAACTAAATGAAAGTCGCAAGAGTCAGAATAAAGTTTATCATCTTTCAACAATGAATGGTATTTTAACATGGTGTAAAGAGAATCATAAACAACTTTATGAATATGTGTTATATAGTGAAGGGGAAGAAATCTTTAATTATTTAAGAGAAGTTTGGCAAGTTATGAAAAGTGCTGTAGAAGAAGGTTTACAAAGAGAAGGATTAATCCCTGGAATTTTAGGACTCCGTCGAAGAGCTAAATCCTTTTATGAGCGTTATCTTCGCACCAAAGACTTTACAACTTTAATCTTTGCGTGTAGTCAAGCTGTAAGTGAACAAAATGCTTCTGGTAGTCGTATCGTCACTGCGCCCACATGTGGTGCTAGTGGTGCCTTACCAGGGTTATTATATAGTTTTCAATTATATTACGGCTATAGCGATGAAGAAATCATTAAAGCATTAGCCATAGCTGGTTTAATTGGTAATGTAGTAAAAGAAAATGGTTCAATCTCGGGGGCCGAAGCTGGTTGCCAAGCAGAAATCGGAACTGCTTGTGCAATGGCAGCGGGTGCTTGTTGTTATTTAATGGGTGGCGACAATCAACAAATTGAGTATGCAGCTGAAATAGGATTAGAACATCATTTAGGGTTGACATGTGACCCAGTTGAAGGATTAGTTCAGGTGCCTTGTATTGAACGTAACCCCATCGCCGCGCGACGTGCTTATGACGCTGCTCAATATGCGTTATTAACAGATGGAGAACATATTATTACCCTTGATATGGCCATTCAAACAATGAAAGAAACTGGAAAGGATTTAAATAGTAAGTATCGTGAAACATCAACTGGAGGTCTAGCAAAATTTAAGTTAGGCCGCCGCTAGAGGTGATATTATGAACGAAATACCTGTATCAAGAAACCAAATCTTAAATGTTGAAATAATTGACCTTATTAATAATGGGATGGGATTAGTTAAAATTGATGGTTACTCAATATTCGTTAAGAATGCTTTACCACTAGAAAAATTGAAAATTAAAATAACGGAAGTTAAGAAAACTTATGCTTTAGCAGAAACAATCGAAATCCTTAAAGCTAGTCCACATCGGGTTATACCCAAATGTAAAATCTATGACCAATGTGGTGGGTGTAACCTTCAACATTTAGATTATCAATATCAACTAATAATGAAAACCAACTTTGTCAAAGAGCAATTATTAAAAATCAGTAAATTAAATGTTATAGTAAATGACTGTATCGGTATGGAGGATTGTTGGAAGTATCGTAGTAAGACACAAGTACCATTCGGCGTTAGAAATAATAAGGTGATAGCGGGATTTTATAAAGAAAACACGCATGAAATCATCGATATGGACAGGTGTGAAATACAAGATGCCTTAGCGGATGAGATCGTGAATTTCATGAAAACAATCGCACAAAAATATAAAATCCCAATTTATAATGAACTAGAGCATATTGGTAACTTAAGGCATGTTATTATCAGAAAAGCACAAGTATCAAATGAATATATGGTGACTTTAGTTACTAAAGAAGATAAATTAAAAAATGAAGAAAAAATCATCAGTGAATTGATAAATAGATTTCCCCAAATCAAATCGATTGTTCAAAACATTAATCCAAAGAAAACTAACACTATTTTAGGTGATTACCAAAAAGTCTTGTATGGAAAAGAGTATATCATCGACTATATAGGAGATGTTAAGTTTGCGATTTCCTCAAAATCTTTCTATCAAGTCAATCCCGTACAAACGAAAGTGTTATATGACCAAGTCTTAAAATACGCTAATTTAACAGGAAATGAAACAATTATCGATGCTTATTGTGGAATTGGTACCATAGGTCTTTATCTCGCTAAACAAGCAAAGGCTATATATGGTGTAGAAATTGTAAGTGATGCGATAAAAGATGCTAGGTTAAATGCTAAATTAAACAATTTTACTAATGCCTATTATGAAGTAGGTAAAGCTGAAGAGATAATCAAGAAGTGGCAAAAAGAAAAGATTGAAGCAGATATTATTATTGTTGACCCACCCCGTAAAGGGTGTGATTCTTCGTTACTGAATACTATTAAGGAAATGAATATTCCCCGCATGATCTATGTTTCGTGTGACCCAGCCACTCTCGCTAGAGATTTAAAAAATTTGAGCGATACCTTTGATATTATTGAAGTACAGCCCGTGGATATGTTTCCCCACACAAGCCATGTGGAGACGATAGCTCGAATACAAAGAGCAGATTTTTAGAAGTCCTTAATTTTAGGCACTTTTATCAGCATTATACTTTTGACCCGGTAGATGATTTAGCTCGTAATAAGCAGAT
>Ga0134103_1000463_pt1 | contig 49619 bp, 45 predicted proteins | sample 14_taG_2_FD_94445 | JGI IMG/M metagenome (GOLD analysis project Ga0134103, IMG submission 94445) | Switchgrass degrading microbial communities from high solid loading bioreactors in New Hampshire, USA - 14_58_20_212_A1 metaG | ecosystem: Engineered > Bioreactor > Semi-continuous > Anaerobic >...
TATGTTCAATATAAAAAACCCTGGAAATTTTCCATTTTTCAGGGGGGATACGAAAGTAACTGGTGTAAGCCAGTGAAATAAATGGTTTAGGTCAAAATTCTAATCAGAATTTTTGACACTACGAGCGATTAGCGGGGGGTATTTTTTAATGAAAGCCACAGGTTATGTGAGGAAACTGGATGCTCTGGGACGTATTGTTCTACCAAAATCATTAAGGAAGCAGCTGAATATCAATGAGGGAGACAGTATTGAAATGTTTATCGATAATGAAGGCAATGTAGTCCTTGATAAATACGTTCCTCGTTGTACATTTTGCGACAATACTTCTGAAGATATGGTAGAATACAAGGGCAGGCATATTTGCAGAAATTGTCTGACAGAAATGTAATTTACTTAACTTGAATTAATCTTAAGGTTTTATTATGCAAGAGGACAGCAAAAAACTGTCCTTTTTTGCGATGTTTTTCTGTTTTTCAGCCGATATTCAAATATATCCAAATTATTGAACATTATTATCGTCTTCATCGCTTATTTCTGATTTTTCTGGGAATATATAAAGTAGTTGAGGTGGTTTTATGATGATTCGGGAGGAAACCGAAAGAATTGAAGAAAAGATTCTTTCTCCTTATGCCACTTTGTCGTCCAAATCGAAAGGAAGAGCCCGACCTGAGGATAAATGCAACATCAGAACCGACTTTCAAAGAGACAGGGACAGAATTATATATTCCAAGGCTTTCAGAAGACTGAAACATAAAACCCAGGTTTTTATATCTCCGGAAGGAGACCATTACAGAACCAGGCTTACCCATACTCTTGAAGTATCTCAAATAGCACGGACAATCGCACGGAGCTTAAGGCTTAATGAGGACTTGACAGAGGCCATTGCATTAGGGCATGACTTGGGCCATACGCCTTTTGGACATGCAGGCGAACGTGTTCTTAAGGAAGTTTGCTCTCTTGGATTTATGCATAATGAGCAAAGTGTAAGAGTGGTTGAAAAGCTGGAGAAAAACGGTAAAGGACTTAATCTGACCTATGAGGTGCTGGACGGAATACGGTGCCATACAGGCGAAAAAAAGGCGGATACTCTGGAAGGCCGCATTGTAAAGTTTGCCGACAGGATTGCATATATAAATCATGATATTGAGGATGCCATTCGCGGTGGTGTTATTTCACAGGATGAGCTTCCGAAAAGCTGCCTGAAAGTGCTTGGTGACACTTCAGGAGAACGGATTAACAATATGATTGTGAATATCATAGAAAACAGCAGGGACAAGAGCGATATTGCAATGAGCCCGGAGTATTGGGAAGCTACAGAAGAATTAAGGAGATTTATGTTTGAAAATGTGTATATCGGCTCCAGTGCAAAAGCAGAAGAAGGCAAGGCTGAAAACCTGATACGAAGTCTCTATTTAAAGCTGGTGGAGGAACCGGGGCTGCTTCCCGGGGAATTCCACAGCAAGATTCCCGAAGAAGGAGTTGAGCGTGTTGTTAGTGATTATATAGCCGGAATGACAGACAGATACGCGGTAAATGTATTTAATGCAATCTTCATACCCGCCAGGTGGATGAGATTTTAGCATTACTGTTCGGAAAACCGTTAAACAGTGGTTGAGTCTGGTGATTTTACCGACAAAGAGCAATGCTTCAAAGCCATTCTTCATACCGTAACGTAAAAGTCTTTAGTAGTTTATGCCGATAAAAAGCAATTTTTTGTTGAAATTTTTGTTAGATTAATTTAAAATTTTATTTTGCTTATTAGAAGGATTTTTAAAAAACTTGTCGAATATGATAATATAGTATCTCTGGGGGGCTTATGAACTATTATCCCGATGAAGTAATAGAAGAAGTCAGGTTGAATAATGATTTGGTGGAAGTAGTTTCTGAATATGTCCGCCTTGAAAAGAAAGGAGGGGGGTATTTTGGACTATGCCCTTTTCATAATGAAAAGACACCGTCTTTTCATGTAGAGCCTGTAAAGCAGTTCTATTATTGCTTTGGCTGCAATAGTGGCGGAAATGTATTTCATTTTATTATGAATATTGAAAACCTTGGTTTTCCTGATGCTCTCAGGTTGCTTGCAGACAGAGCGGGTATTGTTTTACCCGAACCTGACGATAAAGAAGAGCAGCAGAAAATCAAGATGAGGAAAAGCATCCTGGATATCAACAGGGTAGCTGCCAGGTTTTTCTTTTCATGCCTTGCAGCCGAAAAGGGTAGAGAAGCACTGAAATATCTCCACAACAGAGGCTTAAGCAACCGAATTATCAAACAGTTTGGACTGGGTTTTGCTCCAGATGAATGGAACTTGTTGTCGAATTACCTTCTTAAGGAAGGTTTTGATGAATCCATACTGATTCAATCAGGGCTTGCTGTTAAAAATAAAAAAAATGACAAATTAATAGATAGATTCAGGGGAAGAATTATATTTCCGATATTTGATATCCGGGGGAATATTGTGGCTTTTGGCGGAAGAGTTATGGACGACTCCCTGCCCAAATATATAAATTCACCTGAAACCCTTTGTTACAGCAAGGGGAGAGAATTGTTCGGCATGCATATTGCAAAGAAAAGCAAGGAAAAAAAGCTTCTGATTGTTGAAGGTTACATGGATGTGATTTCATTGCACCAGGCAGGTATTGATTTTGCAGTGGCTCCGTTGGGAACAGCATTGACCGGTATGCAGGGACGCATATTAAAAAAATATGCAGATGAAATTATACTTTCGTATGATGCCGATACAGCCGGTCAGAAAGCGACAGAAAGAGGACTTGAGGTTCTGAACAGACTGGGATGCCGTTTAAAGGTACTTCAGATTCCTGATGGAAAAGATCCTGATGAATTTATCAGAAAAAATGGTCCGGAAAAGTTTAAAATGTTGATAGATCGGGCAATATCACTCTTAGAATATAAAATTGGCCTGTTAAAAAACATGTATTCACTGGATACTGAAGATGATAGACTGAACTTTTTAAATAGAGTTGCTGATCTTCTGACCGAACAGGAAAATTTTATGGAAAGGGAAATAATTGTAAAGAAAATTTCCGAAAGTTACGATATTTCAGCAGATGCACTGCATGCTGAAGTTGACAGGCGGCTGAAACAGAAACAGCGAAAGGAAAAAAACTCGGAATTTTATTCTGCAAAAAAGGAACTTACGGGTTCTGTCAGGATCAATACAGTCCGTAAAAATGAAGATGTGAGAGTCCGGTATGAGAAAATGCTGATAGCTCTGTTATGCCGTGAGAACCATTTGTATTCCAAAGTTGCAGACAGGTATGCTGCAGCTGATTTCAGCGACGAAAGTCTGCGTGAAATGGCCGGTGTATTATTTGAGAAATTGAAAACCGGAAGTGATTTTGTACTGGAAGAGTATATTTCGAGGCTCGACCCTGAAAAGGCTTCATCGATTGTCCATATATCAAGAACATTTTGTAATTTTAGTGATCCGGATAAAGCACTGGAAGACATACTTCAAAAACTGGAGATTATAAAATTGGAAGAAGAAAAAAAGGATATTTTGATGCGTTTGAAGAATATTACCAATGAAGAAGAGAAAAAACAGTTACAGGAACAACTACAGTCTGTTATTAGGAAAATTGCAAATAAATGATAAATTACTATTCACAAAACGAGAGGTGGAATAGAAAAAATGGCAGATACAAAAAACAAGAAACTCTCTGCCGGTGTATCCGATGCGGGTAAAGAAAAAATTGTGAAGACTTCGGAAAAAAATCTTGGCAATACTTCTGAAGCGATTAATAAAGTAAATGAAAAGAATGAAAAAGAAAAAAATAAGGATAAAAATTCAAATATAAAAAGCGGTAAAAACCAGGAGGTAAAAAAGGAACCTTCAGCCATTCTCAGAGAATTGACCGAATTGGGAAAAGCAAAGGGCATGCTTACTTATAAGGAAGTTATGGATGCTTTCGAAAAAATCGATCTTCCTCCCGACAAAATCGAGAGAATTTACGATGCCCTGGAACGCATGGGTATTGATGTGCTGCCCGAAGCTGATGAAGAAATTGAAGAAATAGATTTGGAGGAAGATCCCGAATTAAGCATCCCGGAAGGTATTACTATTGATGATCCGGTAAGAATGTATCTGAAAGAGATTGGAAAAGTCCCGTTATTAACGGCTGAGGAAGAAATTGAGCTTGCAAAGAGAATGGAAGCGGGCGAGGAAGAGCCGAAAAAAAGGCTTGCGGAAGCAAATCTGCGCCTTGTTGTAAGTATTGCCAAGAGATATGTAGGCAGGGGCATGCTGTTTCTTGATTTGATCCAGGAAGGAAATCTCGGCCTGATTAAAGCCGTTGAAAAGTTTGATTACAGAAAAGGTTTCAAATTCAGTACCTATGCTACATGGTGGATAAGGCAGGCAATTACCCGAGCCATAGCTGATCAGGCAAGAACAATCCGTATACCTGTACACATGGTTGAAACAATAAATAAGCTAATCAGGGTATCAAGGCAATTGCTGCAGGAGCTGGGGAGAGAGCCAACTCCTGAAGAAATTGCACATGAAATGGGACTGTCGGAAGATAAGGTACGTGAAATTATGAAAATTTCACAGGAGCCTGTTTCCCTTGAGACACCTATAGGCGAAGAGGAAGACAGTCATCTTGGAGATTTCATTCCTGATGACGACGCACCTGCACCCGATGAATCAGCTGCATTTACTTTATTGAAAGAGCAATTGATTGATGTTTTGGATACGTTGACTCCAAGGGAGGAAAAAGTTTTAAGACTGCGTTTCGGTCTTGACGATGGAAGAGCCAGAACCCTTGAAGAAGTGGGGAAGGAGTTTAATGTCACCCGTGAAAGAATACGCCAGATCGAAGCAAAAGCCTTGAGAAAACTCCGTCACCCAAGCAGGAGCAAAAAACTGAAGGATTATCTTGATTAAATTCGGTAATTTCATACAAGCACCAGAATACCCCCCTTCCAATATATTGGATGTATGGGGGTATTCTTATGAGAAAATATTCATATGAAAGGTATATGCCCTATATGAGGGCACGTATCAGGAGCAACCCGCGGTTGAAATACGTGAACAGCAGTTTAATATGCGAGTTTGCAGTGTTTTTCAGGATAGTATTGTTCGCAGCCTGTCTTTTAGCTGCCATAAGCAGTATTGGTAAAAATTTTTACAATGCTGTTGAAAATATAAGCGAGTACAAGGCCGCGCAACTTGTAAACGAATATATTGACCATGGAGTATTATCAGCTTCCTCCCTGTTTGACGGAAAAAGTTTTGTGAAAGTCATATATAATAAGGATGGAATGGTCACATCGGTTGAAACAGACGGAATTGAAGTAAACCGGTTTGCTTCTCTGTTATCTGAAAGTATACAAAAAGAGATAAAGGAAAGAGAATACGAAAAAATAAAAGTTCCGCTTGGTTCTGTCACAGGTAAAAACCTGTTGTCTTCACTGGGTTTTTCAATACCGTACCGGGTTATTCCCTCAGGAAAGGTATCGGTTACGCCGCAATCGGTTTTTCAGGAGGCCGGAATCAACCAAACGGTTCATAAATTAAAGATGAACGTATCGGTAAAAGTAAAAATATTGTTTCCGTTTATTGACAGGGAAGAAACAATAAACAGGGAAATTATTGTATCTGAGACTGTAATAGTAGGCGATATTCCCGAAATTTTGTTATCCAACAGTAATTGAATTCCTTTTCTATTATAATCTGCATATTACATTTATTTATTTCACATATTGACATAAATTAAAAAATATTGGACAATTCATATAAAAATATATAATTTGTGTAAATAGGTATATTATTATGGAACACCTGTTCATGTTTAGAATATTTCCTATAAAAGACAGGGAGGGATAGACATGCCTGTGATCCACCTGGTTCTTGCTGATCATGATTTAGAGTATGTTAACCATCTTTCACAGTGGTTTATTGAAAACAAGCAGCATCAGTTTAAAATTGCAGCTTTTAGCGAAAAAGAAAGCCTTAAAAAATACATTTCGGAAAATAATCAAAATATCAATGTATTGCTTGCAGCAGAGGATTTTCTTTTTGATATTGCATCATATAATTTTATACCGGTTGTTCTTGGACAAGCCGTAAAACTATCAAATTTATCCGCCATTGATAAGTATAAGCCTGCTCCTTCCATTTGTGGGGAGATTATGTCAATTCTTACCGGCGGAGAAACAGAATCAAAATGGTATAATACAGGTAAAAGTGACCTTGTTGTGTGCTATTCGGTAAACATATACCTCAAGTCAACCATTGCATTGATGCTTTCACTTTTATCGGATAATTATATTTATATAAACCTGGACTCGTTTCCCATTTATTTAGTGGATGGAAAAATCCGGTCATATGGAAGGAACCTGTCGGATGTACTATACCATATAAAAAGCCGGAAAGGAAATCCGGTAATGGCCCTGGAAAGCTCGGTTGCAACAGGCGGCAATCAAATAAACCATATCCCGCCCATTGACAATCCGACGGATTTATGGGAACTGACAGATGATGAAATTGATATTTTTATTGAAGCGTTAAAAACATGGGGACGTTTTTCAAAGGTAATAACAGACCATGAGTGCAATGCCGGTCCTCTTACCATAAAGCTGTTTGAAGCAGCATCCTGTATAATCATACCGTTTGATACAACCAATTTACATCAGCTTTCAAGGATTAACAGCATGATAAACGGTATTCATGGACTAAACTGTGATAAGATAAGATGGGTTTTTTGCGGGAACAGCGATGGATCAGTTTTGCCCAGGGAATTGGACGGGTGTTATGAAATAAGGTGGATTAACGGGTCAATACCGGTTTTGGACGGTTTTACCCTGGATTCATATAAAAGGAGCCAACTGGAAGGCTTGTTGTCAGATTAAAGTAAACATAAAACGTTACTGTTCGAAGGTACTGGTTTGCAATACTTACTTGCGGGTTATGCTTCGGGTGTTTTGTCTCCTTGAGCAAAAAAGCACCTGCTAAGGCGCACGCCCTGCAGTATATAATGAGGTTATACTAATCTCTGAACAATAACCACTAAACTGCCATAAGGAGAATTAAATGAGTTACCGGTATGATAATGAATTAATCAAGGAAATACGTTATGAAGTTGTAAAAAGAACCGAACTGATAAATGCTTCCGAAAACGAAATGGATGCTTTGCTGATGAATGTCGTGGAAGAAGTTGCATTTGAAAAAACAAGGCATCTTCATTTGGGTATATCAGAGAAAAAGAAGTTGGTTGACTCTGTATTCAATTCATTAAGAAGGTTTGATATACTCGAACCGCTGCTTAAAGATCCGGAAATTACTGAAATTATGATAAATGGACCTGATAATATATTTATTGAAAAAAACGGTGTTTCACAAAAAACTTCATTAAAATTTAACAGCAGGGAGCAGCTTGAAGATCTTATCCAGCGAATAGTATCCAAGGTCAACAGGAGTGTAAACGAAGCCCAGCCCATTGTTGATGCAAGGCTGCCGGACGGGTCAAGGGTTAACGTTGTTTTAAGCCCTGTGGCGCTGAACGGGCCATTGATGACTATAAGAAAATTTTCCGAGAAACCTTTGACGATGGAAAAACTGATAGAATCGGGTTCAATAACAGATGAAGCGGCAGAATTGCTAAAGATTTTAGTCATGGCAAAATACAACCTTTTCATATGCGGCGGTACGGGTTCAGGAAAAACTACTTTCCTTAACGTGCTTTCAGATTTCATTCCTTCCAATGAACGAATTATTACAATTGAAGACTCAGCGGAATTGAGACTATCCAATGTAGTTAACCTGGCACAGATGGAAACACGGAATGCAAATACCGAGGGTATAGGTGAGATACCTATGAAGGCGCTTATAAAAACAAGTTTGCGTATGAGGCCCGAAAGGATTATTGTCGGTGAAGTGCGCGGTGAAGAAGCTCTTGACATGCTTCAGGCCATGAATACAGGGCATGAAGGATCAATGTCAACCGGGCATGCAAACTCAATTGAAGACATGCTTTCCCGTCTTGAAACAATGGTATTAATGGCAGCACCTCTCCCTCTTGAGGCAATCAGAAAACAAATAGCAGCAAGTCTTGATATAATGGTTTTTCTTTCACGTTTCAGGGACGGGACTCGTAAAGTTACCGAGATTTGCGAGGTGTTGGGGTTTTACCAGGGGGAAGTGAAACTGAATCCCCTTTACAGGTTCGAGGACGAAGGAGAATACCCGGGTGGTAAAGTTGCGGGGCAGCTAAAATCAACCGGAAGCATTCTGCAAAAAAAAGAAAAAATAAGGCAATACCTGGGATACCTGCCAAAACATCCGCTTATTCAACATTGATCATAGATACAATCAAATACAATGCATTGCATTTTTGAAAGCAAAAGACGAAAGCTATTAAAGCGTGAGTTAATGAAAAATTGCTTGTTGCCAAATTTCAACCTGTGTGGTATACTACTTGAGAATAAAATACACACGTAGTTTGATTTGTAAAAATGTGCCCCTTGTAACCGAAATTTGCAGCATGGCTGCTTTTTTTACGGTTATAAGTCACCGGGTGTTTTACAAAGGTGAAAACTACGGAGGGTAAACAGGAGGTTTTACTTATGTCTGTAATTTCTATGAAACAGCTGTTGGAAGCTGGCGTCCATTTCGGACATCAAACCAGAAGATGGAATCCCAAGATGGCGGAATACATCTTCACCGAAAGAAACGGAATTTATATCATTGATCTTCAGAAAACAGTTAAAAAACTCGAAGAAGCTTATTATTTCCTGCGCAATGTCGTCATGGAAGGCGGAGATGTTCTGTTCGTAGGAACTAAAAAGCAGGCCCAGGATGCAATTCGCCAGGAAGCTGAAAGATGTGGCATGTACTATGTAAACAACCGCTGGCTTGGTGGTATGCTGACCAACTTCAAGACTATCCAAAGACGTATAGACCGCCTCAATGAATTGCAGAAAATGGAAGAGGAAGGCGTTTTTGAAGTTCTTCCGAAGAAGGAAGTAATCAAGTTAAAACTTGAAATGGAAAAGCTTGAGAAGAACCTTGGCGGAATTCGTGAAATGAAGAGACTTCCGGGTGTTATTTTTGTGGTTGATCCCAAGAAAGAAAGAATTGCAATTCTTGAAGCCAAGAAATTAGGTATTCCTATCGTTGCAATAGTAGATACTAATTGTGATCCTGACGAAGTTGATTACGTAATACCTGGTAATGATGATGCAATCCGTGCAGTTAAATTGATCGCAGCAAAAATGGCGGATGCGGTTATAGAAGCAAGACAGGGTGAACAAATGGAAGCCCCTGCAGAGAATGCTGCAACCGGCCATGAAGAAGAATTCAATCTCGATGATATAAGTATTGAAGTGGAAGAAATTGAAGAACCTGAAAAAGAGGAAGAAAGCGAAGAAGAATAATAGATTATAAAGGATAGGGAGGATAATAATGAATATAACTGCTAATATGGTAAAGGAACTCCGCGAGAGAACCGGCAGCGGCATGATGGACTGCAAAAAGGCTCTTGTTGAAAGCAACGGAGATATGGAGAAAGCCATTGAATATCTGAGAGAAAAAGGTTTGGCAACTGCTGCCAAGAAGGCCGGAAGAATTGCTGCGGAAGGTATTGTTGATGCATATATTCATGGCGGCGGAAGAATCGGAGTTTTGGTTGAAGTTAACATTGAAACCGATTTTGCAGCCAAGAATGAGGAATTCAGAAGTTTTGTAAAAGATATAGCAATGCAGATAGCCGCAAGCAATCCGCAATATGTCAGAAGAGAGGAAGTACCCGAGGAAGTTATCGAGAGAGAAAAAGAAATCCTGAAGGTACAGGCAATGAATGAAGGAAAGCCGGCTAATATTGCCGAGAAAATGGTCGCCGGACGTATTGAGAAATTCTATAAGGAAGTTTGTCTGCTTGAACAGCCGTTTATCAAAGATACCGACAAGACAGTACAGGATGTACTGAATGAAAAAATTGCAACCATAGGAGAAAACATTAATATCCGTCGTTTTGTCCGCTTCGAAATGGGTGAAGGGCTGGCTAAAAAGGAAGAGAATTTTGCAGAAGAAGTAATGAAGCAGATTAAATGAAAATGATATAAAAGGGTATATTAATTAGAAATATTAATATACCCTTTTATATGTAAAAAATTATGGCCGGAGGAATTATATGGGTTTGAAATACAAGCGGATTTTGCTGAAAATAAGTGGTGAAGCACTTGCAGGAGATAAAGGGTTTGGTCTGGACCAGGAAATTCTCGGTGATATCTGTTCATCCATTAAAGAAGCTGCCGATATGGGTGCGGAGATTGCTATTGTGGTAGGCGGCGGTAATTTCTGGAGAGGACGCTCGGGTAAAGGTATGGACAGAACTACTTCGGATCATATGGGAATGCTTGCTACGGTTATAAATGCATTAGCTCTTGCAGATGCTCTTGAATCAAGAGGAGTACCAACCCGCGTTCAAACTGCAATAGATATGAGAAGAATTGCAGAACCATATATACGCGGACGTGCGGTAAGGCACCTGGAAAAGAAACGCGTTGTTATATTTGCCTGTGGAACAGGAAATCCGTTTTTTACTACAGATACGGCGGCTGCATTAAGAGCTGCTGAAATAGACGCAGAAGCTATTTTGCTTGCAAAAAATGTGGATGCGGTTTATGATTCAGATCCGAAAATTAACAGCAATGCAATTAAAATAGACAGGATCACTTACATGGAAATCTTGAACCGCCAGTTGGGGGTTATGGATTCTACAGCTTCAACTTTATGTATGGATAATAATATTCCGGTTATTGTTTTTGGAATAAAAAAACCCGATAATATAGTCAGGGTTCTAACAGGAGAAAATATAGGAACTTATATTGCAAGGGAGGTATAATAATGCAAAAGGAATACAAAAATGTAACCGACAAGATGGATAAAACCATTGCAGTTTTGAATGATGAACTTGCGAATATTCGCGCAGGCCGTGCAAATCCGCGCCTTTTGGACAAGGTTACCGTAGAGTACTATGGCGTTCCTACACCGGTAACCCAGCTAGCCAACATCAGTATTCCTGAGGCAAGGCAAATAGTTATTCAACCTTGGGATGCGAAGATCCTGTCAAGTATAGAGAAGGCTATTAATGCTGCTAATCTGGGGTTGAATCCTAACAATGATGGTAAAGTAATTCGCTTGATATTCCCTCCTTTAACAGAAGAACGCCGTCTGGAACTGACAAAGCAGGTAAAGAAAATCGGGGAAGATGCAAAGGTAGCTATCAGGCAGGTTAGACGTGATGCGCTTGAGCAATATAAGAAAATGAAAAAAAACAGTGAAATAACCGAGGATGACTTAAAGGTTAGTGAGAACGATATTCAGAAAATCACCGACGGTTACATAGAAGATATTGATAAGATTGTAGCCGCAAAGATTAATGAAATAATGGAAGTTTAATATGGATGAGCTGTTTTTGACAGGAATGACTCTTGGAGAAGCGAAACATGTACTCATGCAAAGGGGAATAACTGAATATAAGGTTACAGTTACCGGCCCGCCGAGGCTAAAAAATGTGGATATAGATGATAATTTCAGGGTTTTGTTGGTTTATCCCGATCATTCGCCGATAACCGTTCTTGTCTGTAAGCCGTAAAATAAAACCCGATTACCAGGACAGGTGTGAGCTTGATTAAGTTCACATCTGTCCTTTTATTTTTGCTGAATTTCATTATCTTTTTATACAAGGGAGAAGACTTTTTATTCAATAAAAGTAAATACTATCTACCATTCAACCAAAAAAACAGCTTTTTCATGCAAAAATATATTAAATAATTACAAATTATACCAAATCAGGTGATTGCATCTTGTATTTTCCCGTATTAAAATTGAAATTACTCTCACATTTTCATTGAGCAACTCTTTTACTGTAAAAAGCATGGACGGCATTCATGCCTGCTCAAGACGGACAGGAACGGTGGGGAGTATAAATGACAGGGAAAATAATAAGCGGTAAATACCAGGTAGTTGAAAAACTTGGTTCCGGAGGATCGGGAGAAGTGTACAAGGCATACCATGTTCATTTGAAAACACCATGGGCTTTAAAGATAATACCCTCGGATTATGCTTTTGCCGATAATGAACTGGAAGTTATGAAAAAATTGAATCATCCCGCTTTTCCGCGAGTTGTTGATATCATCAGGGAAAATGACAAAAACATTGTGGTTTTTGATTATTATGAAGGGCCGAATTTACAGGAATTAATTGAGACAAACGGCAGAATAGACGAAAAAAGGGTCTGCGGCTGGGCTATACAAATCCTTGACGCATTGTCATATCTGCACAACAGTCCTGAACCCATTATATACAGAGATTTAAAGCCTTCAAATCTAATTGTACTGGAGGATAACACCATTAAACTTATTGATTTTGGCACTGCCCGGCAGTTCAAACAGAACCGAGGTGATGACACGGTTTACCTCGGAACACCGGGATATGCTGCACCGGAACAATATGGAGCAGGACAGACCGATATCAGAACAGATATATATAATTTCGGCATGACTATTTTTCACCTTGTGACCGGAGTTCACCCGCTAAAATGCAGTGAGAACCGAATGAAAGAACTATTGGATGATGCCGGCGTATCGCCGTATTTCTGCTCGGTTATTCTGAAATGTATAGAAAAAGATCCTGATGAACGCTTTCTGAATGTAGATGAAATCAAAAAGGCCTTATACTCGTGCACTGATAAAAAACAGGCTGTATACCGTTCGGCGGGTAAAAATGCAGTAGAAATAAGCGTATCGGGGATACAAAGGGGTGCAGGTGTAACCCATTTCTGCATTTTATTCGGAATGTGGCTGAATAATAAAAATTACAAAACAGCGGTACTGGAATACCATGAAAGAGGCGATACCTTCAGCCTTTGCATGCTGTTGAACAAAGAATCACAATTAAGGAAAAACGGCTATTACCGGATAAAGGGCTTATCCATTTACCCGTCAATGGGAACAGAAAAAATAGATAGTTTCAGAAGATCGGATTATGACTATATTTTAATTGATTATGGCATTCATGATGAGTATATTTCAAGATTAATGCCAAGAAGCGACATCAGGATTATTATTGCTCCAGGGGCGGACTGGAAGATATGTGCAATAGATTCATTTGTGAATAAATACGAAAGCATTCTTAAACTGCCGAATACATATCTTACATTTCCAATGCAGGACAAAAAATCAATTAGTATAATAAGGTCTTACTTCAAAAGGCTGAACATAATATCGGTTCCATACGCGGCAAACCCATGGAAAACCGATTCTGCTGTAAACAGGGAGATTGAAAGCATATATCGGAAGATATTTCAATTAAGCAAAGAATAACAGAGGGTGGAAAAATATGGCGTTTTTCCGAAGAAAAAAGATATTTACTGTGTTGGTGGTTTTATCTTCTATAATAATACTTTGCATATTAACAGCAGGTTTCTATTACCTGTATCAAATCAGGCTTGAGGAAACCGTCAAAACATATGAGGATGAACTGGAGCAGCTCAGGTACGACTTGTATGCACTTAACAGGCGTGTTTATGTGCCCAGGCAGGACATTCCGCCCGGAACGGTCTTATCTCCGGATATGTTTGATGTAGTTGATATGAAGCTTGACTTTCCCCAGGCAAATATTTTTGACGAGTCTGACACAGGAAAGGTAAACAAAGTTTTGCTTCCGGCGGGAATGCCGGTATTCAAAATGTCTGTTGCCGATGAAAGACCTGTGAATGATATGCGTGAACAGGAATTTAACATGTTTTTCCTCCAAACGAATCAAAAAAAAGGGGATTTTGTGGATGTCCGCATCATTTTTCCAAACGGTGAAAACTATATAGTTTTAAGCAAAAAGCAAATCAAGGATATCATGCTTGATAAGAATACCGTAAGGCTCTGGCTTGATGAGTCTGAAATCCACAATATCAGCAGTGCAATAATTGATGCATATATTCATCCGGGATCAAAACTATATCTTGCCACATATGTCATGCCTGAATTGCAGGATGCCGCGATACCTTTTTATGCTGCTAACATGGATGTACTTGATTTAATGCGCAGAGATCCGAATATCCTTGAAAAAGCGTCCGATGCCCTGGCCCGTGAATTAAGGGCATCTCTTGAGGAAAATCTCAATTCAATTGCAAAGGAAAACATCGGTAAAGTTACTACAGGTGTAAACGAAGAAATATCAAAAAATAAAGAGATAATTCAATCCCAGGAAGCACCTCAGGATAAAACCGGTGAAGTTGAATATCCAGGCCGGGAAGATAACGATTTATTCAACTAAAAATCCAGTTTCCAAATACCAATGTCGCACAGGCAACTGCACATTTGGCGGGCATTTGCACACAAAAATGTTCAGATACTTCAGCATCCCTGTAATGACAAGCAATTTGCCATAAAACTGGTTGCCGGAAGGAAGGGAATATGTACAGAGACACTAAAATTATTGGCTTTGCAGGCTTCTGCAAATCGGATATCATCCTGTACCTGTCAAGAATATTGTATCTGACAGGGGAGAAAGTTGCCATAATCGACAGATCAAATGAACAGGAATTGTGTTATTCGGTTCCTGCAGAGTTTTACTCTGACGACAGGGTTGAGTACAGAGGTGTTGATGTCTATTTGCGATGCCGGAATACTCAGTTAAAAGATCTTCCAATCAGCGATTATTCGGTTGTTTTGGCTGATTTGGGTGTTAACGGTGAATCATATGAAGATATTAACTTTTTAAGGATTTTATATATCGTAACCGATTGCAATAAATTCCATACAATACCGCTATCAATTTGGCTTAAAAACCTGCCTGCAGGAATTGATTCTGTCCGGATTATCAGGGACACCGTTTGCGGTAAAATCCGGTCAAGATATATTGATTCGTTGCTTCAGGCCGGCCAGGTTTCCAATGTTATTGCAAAATATGAATTCCCGCTGAATGAGCTGGAATACTCAACAAGGCTTATAGCCCAGTATGATGATATCTATAAATTCACAAAAGTCACGGAAGACTTTAAAAACATGCTTCTCGATTGTTTGACTGAAATCTTCGGAAAAGAACCGAAAGCAGCAAAAAAGGCATTAAAAAAGGCTCAGATGGGAGGGTAAACATTGCAGGTTTCATTCTGGAGCAATTACCATCAACTCGGAACTACGGATAATTTGGTTGCCATAGCATTATATATGGCACTTAAGTACCGCCTTCGAATCCTTTTAGCGCACAACCATTTCGACAGGAGTACATTGGAGACCGCCTTCATTGATAAATCCTATATGGAGCACAGCCTTATGGATTTTTCCGAAACCGGGATTGATGCATTAAGCAGGTTCATCAAATTCAACAAATTGGAAAAGAATGCAATATCAAGCTATACAACAACCGTTTTGAAAAACAGGCTGGATATTCTGACGGGTACAAGAAATAAGAATAAGAGCATATATCAAAACAACCTGAAGGAAACAATCGGGTTAATCCTTCAGTCTGCTGTAGAATATTATGACCTTGTTTTCATTGATACAGCACCGGGCGACAGTGAAATATCACAAAAAATCATCCGGAACTCGGATTTAATTGTCGTTAATCTTTGCCAGAACCCGATTGTTATTGAAAATTTCATGGAAAATTATGCAGATTACCTGGAAAAGGCATTGATTATTTTAGGCAAATACGATGTTAATTCAAGATTTGGTATAAAAAGAATCAGAAAACATTTTAACCTGAAAAATGTTTATGCAATTCCCTATAATATAGAATTTGCAGATGCATGCATTGAAAGCAGGGCGGTTGATTATATAATCAAAAACCTGGAAACAGACAAATATGACTTGCACAACGGTTTTATTGCCTGTGTTGCGGAAGTAGCCGAATCAATTCTGAACACCCTTGGCATGGATGAAAGAAAGGCAGGGCAGGTGGGTTGAATGAATGAGGTTTTGACAGTATTGATAATATTTGCGCTGTTTCTTTTCACTATATTGTATTTCAAGGATGCCGGCAAAACCAAAAAAAGAATAAAGGATTATGAAGAAGACCGGTATTCTGTTGAATCAATTCTTTCTTTTGTAAAGGATGCATTTAATGATATCCTGAAAACAAATTTATATGAACTGAACATTACCAAGGAAGATTTTGAAAAGAGAGTTCATAATAAGAATCAGCTGCGTAAGGCTTTAAAGAATTGTACATATGGTGATGTGAATGCCAAGAACTATGTAAAGGATTTTATAAAAGATATTCTTGTTAAATCATATAACCTGGATGAAAACAATATCAATAACGTAATCTGTTTTGACAATCCGAAAAATCTGACCGTTCAGGATAAATTTGAAATACTTCTGTACCATTACAGGAAAAAATATGGCTATAAAGCACTGGAAAGGCTTATTCTCGAGTATAACCTTGACAGCCCGGCGGATACCGGCGACGGTACGTCTTACGTGATAACAAAGGATCAGATAGAAAGCATTTTTACGAAAAAAGCTTTTATCAACAGCTTTGAAGACAAGCTGAATATAATATCCCAAAGAATTTATCAACTTTACAAGGGACTTGGTGTAATTGATGAAATACGGGATATGCGTATAGACGGAGTATCAGGGGGCGTATCAGGAATACCTCCAACTTTTCACGAAGAATGGGATATAACAACAAGCCTTTCAATAATCTCAAAGCTGCCGTCAAACTACGATTCTGTCTGGATTTTTTTCAAAGGTAAAACCATCCACCTTTCATTCTTAAGTTTCGGAACAGAAGCCGAATTAATCCGCGTGTGCAAGAACATTTACCGTTATAACTACCCCGGACAGCTGAGCGAAAGCAACGGTTATAAGGTTAACGAGATGAAAGACGGAAGCAGGGTTGTTGTTGTAAGACCTCCTTTTTCAGAATCATGGGCATTCTTTGTAAGGAAATTTGACAGTATAGAAAAAGCAGAAATTGAAGAATTGATAACAGATAATAATAATGAAATTCCAATCGGCCTGATCAAGTGGCTTATAAAAGGCTGCTGTGTTACTGCGATTACAGGATCGCAGGGAACCGGTAAAACAACGCTTTTGATGTCAATAATCAAATTCATAAGCCCTGCCTTTACATTACGTATCCAGGAGATGGCTTTTGAATTGCATTTAAGAAAAATCTATCCCGAAAGAAACATACTTACCTTCAGGGAGACAACAACCATATCGGGACAGGAAGGGCTGGATCTTCAGAAAAAAACGGATGGAACGGTTAATATTCTGGGGGAGGTGGCCACGGCTCCCGTAAGTTCGTTAATGATACAGATGGCACAGGTTGCGAGCCTTTTTACATTGTTCACTCACCATGCGAAAACAACGGTGGACCTGGTGAAATCGCTCAGAAACAACCTGCTGCAGACCGGGGTGTTCACAAATGAAAAGATTGCAGAGCAACAGGTGGCCGATGCGGTTAATTTTGATATACACATGAACAAGGATATTACAGGTCACAGGTATATTGAAAGAATTACCGAGATAATCCCGGTTGATAATACCGGTTATCCCGAAATACAATCCACCGGCAGTGATACTGATTTCAATGAATTTTTCAAAGTAGCCCGGGAATTTTTTATCAGGATGACAGACAGGCAGATTTTTGAAACAAGGGACATTGTGATATATGAAAATGGCTCATATAAAGCCTGTTCACCCCCAAGCAGCATGCAGATAATTTCAATTATGAAAAACCTGACAAGTGAAGAGCAGTCAGAGTTTAAAGCATATTTAAGCAAATACTTTTGCTGGAGTGAAGCTTGATGAAGGACAAAATTCTATTGATTATTTTAACCGTTACTCTTGCTTTATCGGTCATAACAGCAGTGATTGCGTACATTTTGCTGCAAAAACTCAGGAGAAAAGAGGATATCAGGGTCAACCTTAAGATGAAAAAAGACTTCCTCTATTCATCTTATCTGTTGGTGATGAAAATTGCATTGCTCAAAAGATATATGGACAGAATAAGGAGACGTATTGAAATACTTGATTTATCAGATGACTGGACCATCGCCCGAAAAACAATGCGGTTTACCGCTTTATCCCTGGGTGTGTCATTAATGGTCCTGGTTGTTTTACTTTTACTAAGCCAGAACGTATATTTTGTATTAATATCAGTTTTCACGGTATACATACTGCACAACCAGATATTAAAAATGCTCGTGGACAAGCTTGACAACAAGCTTCTAAGGCAGTTCGAAGCATTCCTTGGAAACGTAAGGCATCATTATCACGAACATGGCATGATTGATGAAGCAATTTATGACAGCATAGAAGATTGCGGTCATGAAATGGCTCTTCATGCAAACAGGATGTATGAAATATTAACGGATACGAATATTGATGATCGTGTCAATCAGTTCAATGAAGTTGCACCTAACAAGTACATGAGAACATTTATTACAATGAGCTATATGGTTCAGCGTTTCGGAGACAAGCTGATTGAAGGGAAATCGGTCTATCTTGCCAACCTGAACTATCTAAAACAGGAAATAAACATGGAATTGTTGAGGCGGGAGAAACTGGGATACATGTTCCAAAGCCTTTCGACCATAGCAGTGTTTCCAATATTTACTTTAAATCCAATAAAAAAATGGGCTGTAACGAATATTCCCGAATTGATTGAATACTATGACGGTTCGTACGGGTTTATTGCCATTGTTGTGTTGTTTGCCCTCGCAATAGCAGCCTACCAGCTGATTGGAAGACTGCAGTCCAATGCAGGGTATTCGCCTGTAAGCAGCAAATTATACGGAGCATTGCTGAAAATATCATTTATAAGATACTGCATTGATGCCATATTGGAGAAAAAATACACCATATCATTAAAATACGAAAGACTTTTGAACAAAACCGGGGCGCAAATGACCATAAGGGAGTTTATACTGAAACAGAACATATATGCGGTTATTGCTTTTATAACCACTATCGGAATTATTCTGAATGTTCACCTTATTGTACGGAGCAATATATTATTTTCATCGTTGAACTTAAAGATGGCTTCTTATGACCTGAACATAGATAAAGAGGCCGAGCTTGATATTATCGATCATGACAGGAAGTATATAAAGGAATATTGGAATAAAAAAGTAACCTTTCATGAACTGGAAAAAAGGCTTGAAAGTGACGGAAATTACACCGTTTCGAACCGCGCTGCCGCAGCAAGAAGAATCCTGGACAAAATCGAAAAGTACAGGGCGAATAATTTCAAATGGTGGGAACTTCTTCTCTGCATTGCAGTTTCTTTTGTTTCATATAACACACCATATTGGATGCTGCTTTTCAGGGAACATATATTAAAAATGAGCATGGAAGACGAAGTAAAGCAGTTTCATGCAATAATTCTCATGCTGATGCATATTGAACGGATTAATGTTGAAGATATCCTGCACTGGATGGAGCAATTTGCGGAAATTTTCAAAACATCGATACAAAAATGCATTAATAACTTTGAATTCGGCGACAGGCAGGCGCTGGAGCAGTTAATGATTGATGAGCCATATCCACCTTTTGTAAGAGTTATTGAAAATCTTATATCAGCAGCAGACAAGATAACAATTGAACAGGCTTTTGATGAGCTTAAGCAGGAAAGAGAGTATTACCAGGAAAAGAGAAAACAGGATAACGAAATAATGGTAAATAAAAGAGGCATGTGGGGGAAGTTCATTGCTTTTATCCCCATGAGCTGCACAATTTTTCTTTACCTGCTGGTTCCATTTATCATGATTAGCGCAAGGCAGTTAATCAACTTTTCAGAAGAGTTGGTTAATATATTCTGATATAAAAATTTATTAACAGGGAGGAGATTATTTATGGAAAATTCACTTAAAGCAATTATAATTGGTGCGGGTGTAGTAATTACTATGATGGTGGTATCAATCGGCTTTATTCTTATGCGCTCTGGCCAGAGTACTGCTCTTAATACCATCAACAGGCTGGACAGGATTAATGTGGAGCTGGCGGAGTCGGAGTACACCATGTATGACGGAATGGAAGTAAGCGGCAGTGAAGTTGTAAATGCTGTCAGGAAATTCAAGGATGAACGTATTGGAATACAGGTTAAAACAAAAAAGGATTCTTCAGGACAATGGTATATCAAAGCGGTTGATATTGCCAATAAAGAATTTGTAAGTTCGGGAAGTGTGGGAAATATTTCAGATTTGATTGATGTAGCAAAAGATGAATATGTAAATCCTAACGGTGTATTTTTGGGTTCAATTGTCCGTGATAAAAACGGGACTATTATTGCGTTAATCTTTGAGCAAAAATAGCAAAGATTATGCTATGAGTTAAACATAATAACTCTGTTGCATCATATATACTGCTATCCATAGCAAAATCATAAAAGCCTATATATGATACTGTTTTACATGTTGCAAAAGAATTTTCCTGACAGCAAAATCATTATTTCTCTTAAAGGTGTTGAATATGGAAGAGAATCTATCCAAAGCATTGTCTTCACTTGGTGTTGCCTTTATTATAATAGCCGCAGTTACACTCTTCTTCACGTTATACGGGAAAAACAGCGAAATAGCTGACATTGCCAATAGCAAAATGACCGACAGAGGTACTGTTTACCAGTCAATCAGCTATGTACCGACAGGGAATGAAGTCTCAGGGGCGGTTATAATCGGCTGCATTAAAAACGGTCTTGAAACTGATATTTCGGTTGATTCTGCAATTATCCCCAAAAGCGCGGATATAAACAATATAAATTTCGATATGGTGGATATTTCCGCTGTTTATACCGTGGAATACGTTTTTAATTATTCGGGGGAAGTTACATTAGTTAAGTATAGAAAATCAGGTGGTGAAAAGTAATTGTCGGAGACACTTGGCAAAATCATCGCATTGGTTGTTTCAATTTTCTTATTCTTTATCTTTCCGGTGGAAAATATGTTATCACGACAGGATGACATTACCATGATTGCTGTCCTGAATGAAACAGCCGAATTTGTAGATTCTGTCAGAAACCTCGGTTATATTACACCCCTTATGTATTCGCAGTTCTGTCAGGCTTTATCAGCAACAGGGAATTCTTATGAAATAACCATGGAACATATTCATAACTGTGTAGATCCTGTTTATATTGATCCTGCCGATATATCAACCTTTCAACATTATTATAATATAAACACCAGTATTACATATACGGATGAAATAATAAGCCGGTTGTTTCCCGGAAATGGGATGCCTGACAGGTATTATTTGTCAAAAGGAGATATTTTCAGGGTAAAGGTTGTAAACAAAAACAAAACACCGGCGGCAAAAGTGCAGCAAATGTTATTGATGTCCGAATTACCGGCAAAACGTATTTGTATAATCTACGGGGGAATGGTCAGAGATGAAAATTACTGATACTGCCATTCTGTTTGTCATTATAGCATTGCCTTTTGCATTTATGCTTAGAATAAAAACCGATAACCTGCAAAACATGGAGTACAAAAACATATTGCTGAACAAATACCTGGATGCTGCCGTGGAAGATGCCTCCAATGCAATGATAATAAAGGGAATGAACAACAAAATAGTGATTTCTCGGGAGAAAGCGTTGGAGGCTTTCTTTCAGACTCTTTATGCCAATTTGGGCATAGCAGGTGATAATGCTGCCAGGCAAAGCATAAGGGCATATATTCCGGCAATAGTACTGATAGACTATGACGGTTATTGGATTTATTCAATGGAAACATATGCAAGCATGAATGGCGTTAAAATTCAGGAGATGCTGTGGAAACCAAAAAAGCCGTATGTCTATGAATATAACGGACTTGTTTACCAGTTTACCCTTGATGACTATATTATAGTGTTTGATGCCGCAACCAGCAGGTTTTACGAGGGGAAACGCAAAACCATTATGGACAGGCTGCCAACGGACAGTTTCATACATGATGAGGAGTTGTTTGAACAGGTCAGAAAAAGAACAATTATTGAATCAATCAGGAATGATGTTAATATTGCAATAAATGAACACAATAAATTTGCAAAATTATACGGGATTACTTATCATTTCAGTCCACCTTCGATATCGGACGATGATTGGCACAGAAATATTGAAGATATAGGCTTCTTATCGTTTTTTCAGGGAATCCCGGTTGGACTTGGCGGTGAAAGATATAACAGTTTCGCATTAGGAGCCGCAAGAGTTGTAAGAAGGAATCTTTATTACATACAGCAAGGGACGGATGGTTTGTATTATTACCATCGTGAAAAATGCTCACATGTAACAGAACGTGACGAAGTATATGACAGCCGCCAGGAATGCGCTTTAACCGGTGCATTGCCATGCAATGCATGCAATCCATGAAAACTTTGCTGATTAGAGAATACATTAGTTACCGTGCAGTTCAATGATATTTTTTGGCGAAATGCAGCTTAGAACAGTGCAGTCAGGACTAAGCTCAGATTAGTTTTTGTGTTTTTGCAGGTGCTTTGCTGTTCAAGCAGGTTTATACACTGAACAAGTGCATAAATGCTGTTCTGCAATTATGCGGGTTTCGGATTGCCCGGGCTATCTTCAGGACTCGGATCTAACGCAGCATGTCTGCAAGTGTTAATTCTGATACGATGTTGGTGTTATAAGCAAAGAAATAGATTATAATTAAATATATGAATGCTTGGAAAGGATTGTTTTTATGTGTGGAAGATTTTATATACCCGAAAAAGAACTGGACGATTTCGCAAGACTTGTTTCGGAGGTTGAGCAACACCTGCTGAAAAAACATGGTGAAATATACCCTGGCGATACTGTACCCATTATTACTCCGAATAACGGTGAGACTGAAGTACATGCTGTAAAATGGGGGTTCCCTTCCCCGCACGGCAAAAAGCTTATAATTAACGCAAGGTCTGAAACAGCTTCTGAAAAACCGATGTTCAGGGCTCCATTTCAAAAACGCAGATGTCTTGTACCTGCAACGGGATTTTATGAATGGAAGGCAGTTGGAAATAAAAAGATAAAACATTTTATAACCATTGACAATAAGCTTTTCTATATGGCGGGATTATACTGGTTCTTCAGGGACAGTAATAACGAAAATGCAGTTTTCCCTGCTTTTACAATCCTGACAACCGATGCAAACGATAAAATGCAGTCCATACATAATCGAATGCCGGTTATAATAGATCAAGACGATATGGAAAAATGGTTGTTTTCAAATGATACCGGTGAACTTAAGACCATGCTTTGTGCGGTTAACAGCGACAGGATATACATTTCTGAAGTCGGGTAACCGGTATTGATTTTATTCAGGATGTTGGAAGAGCCTGTTTTTAAGCCTTTTTATTTCTGAATATCAAAATTATAAATGCAAAAGATAATATCACATATACCATTCATGATTCAGGCAGAACAGGAGTTAACAATGCACATAGCAGGTATTATTGAGAGCAATAACACCCAAAGCATATTAGATACCATAAAATACTTTTTGAACAAGGAAAATAAGAAGGTTAGTTTCTCTGAGTACGGATATTTAAAAAACAGAGAGACATGGAACCATTATTGCTCAGCCATAAACCAGACAGGAACCGAAATTTTGATAATTAAGATCAAGACTTCGGATATTGAGGATGCCTTAAATTTTCTGCCGCTTGACACATTAATTGTAAATGATTATAACGAATGGAATCTGGTGTCGAATATTATTCATAAAAGTACAAGATCCTTTAAAAATTTAACGGTTATTTTGAACAGTGATGTTATTAAAACATCAAAATTTACCGATGAAGAAATATGCAGGGTACTTTGTTATGGTTTTAATAAGGATTCGAATATTACAACATCAAGTACCGGCGAACCTTCAATCAGCGGACAGTTTTTATGCTATATAAGGGATAGCCTGATTACAGCCAACGGAAGAAGGATTGAACCGCAGGAATATGTAATTAATATTGACAGTGCTGCTTTGGATCCTTACAATATTCTGGCTGCTGCGTCCTTTGCAGTACTGTATGACGTAAATTTAAACAAAACAAATGAAATCAATTAGGTTTGGTTAATAGCTGAACTTGGGCATTATACTGATAAAAGCTGAATAAGTGTTGAAGATTGCTGTATTTGCAGATATCATGAAATTAACCGGATAGTAGAATTTTGGCTTTGATATATGTTGCTGGATAAACCTTTTTTCATTTAAATTGCCCGATGTCAGGCAGCTATTTGTTAAACAGGAGAAATTTTTGTATAAGGGGTTTTAAAAAACTTATTAAGATAAAATAAAAAGAAAACTTCTAAAAACATGTTTTTTGGAATAAGCTAACATGAGATGAATTTAGTTTTTTAGATACGAAAGACAGAGAGGAGTGGGGTTTATCCATGCCCGGTAATGTTATGGAAAACAATAGCGCCAGTTTGTCCGGAAGCATTGTATCGAAGCCTGAGTTTAGTCATGAAGTGTATGGTGAGGGGTTTTATACTTTTACTGTTGAAGTCCCCAGGCTCAGCAATACATATGATTATATTCCCGTCCTGTTTTCAGAGCGATTGCTGCCGCTGGAAAAAATAGAGGTGGGAAAAACAGTCTCAGTGGAAGGGCAATTCAGAAGTTATAACAACTTCAGCAGTGAAGGAGGCCATAAACTTCTGTTAACGGTATTTGCCCGGGACATTGTTGTTTTGGATTATCCGGACGAGCAAAAAGTAACAAACAGTATATTCTTGAATGGGTTCATATGTAAAAAACCTGTTTACAGAACAACACCTTTTGGACGGGAAATTGCAGACATACTTCTGGCAGTGAATCGCGCTTACAACAAGTCAGATTACATACCGTGCATTGCATGGGGACGTAATGCCAGGTATGCGGGGAACTTTGAAATAGGTGACAACATTAAAATCTGGGGAAGAATACAGAGCAGGGTATACCAGAAAAAGCTGGCCGACGGCACTAATGAAGAGCGGACAGCTTATGAAGTTTCCATTTCAAAAATGGAACTTGTCAAGGACAATAACAATGCCCGAAAAGCAGATAAAGTAAGCGAATAAAAAGGAGAAGATGCCGGTGATAAAGGTTGTTTTTGGTACAAAAGGAGTTGGCAAAACAAAATACCTGATCGAAGATGCCCACAGCATAGTTGATGCCTGCAAGGGACACATTGTATTTATTGATACAAGTGATGAACTTATTACTGCATTAAGACATGAGATTCGGTTTGTTAACATAACCGAATTCCAGATTGACAATCTTTCTTCATTCTATGGTTTTCTCTGTGGTTTGGTAGCTGCAAATTACGATATAGTTGCCCTGTATATAGACAGGCTTGACTTGATTGCTGAAGAAAAACCTGATTATCAGAAATTTTTTGAAAAAGTCAAGGAACTCCATGATAAATTCAATATTCGTTTTGTTTTTTCAATAAGTGGAAATATCAGGGATATTCCGGATTATATAACAAAGGAGTATGCATTGTAATTTTACTTGATTCAACAGTTTTATCACATCTTCCAGGCAGAACAGAATACATCGCCTTTCAGACCTGCTTTCAGCAGGCTTTTTTTGTATTTATTTTTCTTTTATTTATAACCTCTATAATGTAAAATAGATTAAGAATCAGTCAGAGGTGTATAAAGACGTGTTCGTATCGGTTGTTATACAAAACAGTACAAGAGAATATGATAAAATCTACGACTATGCTGTTCCTGAGAAACTTCAAGATTATATCCGGCCCGGAATACGTGTGCTTGTTCCTTTTGGAAAAGGAAGCCACCTGCGCGAAGCTTTTGTCATGGAAATTAAAGAAAGCAGCGAATATACAGGGTTAAAAGAGATCTCGCAGATTATAGACGAGGTGCCTGTATTATCGCAGGAACTGATTGAGCTAAGCAAGTATATGAGGAAAAGGTATGTATGTACATATGATATGGCCATCAGGTGTATGCTTCCAACAGGACTTGGGTTGTCATTCATGGAAGAGGTTATTCTTTTGCCGGGTGAATCAGCCCACCTGGATAAGGAAGAACGGGAAATTATTGATACATTAAATGAAAATGGCGGAAAGATGAATTTGAATCAGCTGAAACAAACCCTAAAAAAACCGGTAAGAAAATTATTGAATGAACTGAAGGAAAAGCAGTTGGTGAAAATAGAAAGTCATATCCAGATGAAAGTAAAGGCAAAAACCGAAAAAGTGGCATATCCGAAAATTGATGAAGATGAGTTTTTCGAGCTGGTTCAGAACAACCAGGTTAAAAGCCTGAATTACATGAGAATTATGGAGATTCTTTATGAAGAAGACGGAATACCTGTTACCGAACTGAGTTCACTGGGATATTCCATGAATACAATAAATAACCTGAAAAAAAAGGGGTATATTACATTATATGAAATGCCTGTTGAGACAACAAACCCGTTTGAAGATACGGATATACCTGAATCAAAACCAATGAAGCCAACACCGTGCCAGAAAAAAGCACTTGACAGTATTTATGAATCGATGGATACAGACGGATTCCAGGAGATATTGCTTCATGGGGTAACAGGCAGCGGAAAAACCGAAGTTTACATGCAGGCTATAGCGAAGATAATTAATAAAGGAAAGAATGCCATACTGCTGGTTCCGGAAATAGGGCTTACCCCCCAGACAGTCCGCAGGTTTAAGAGCAGGTTTGGCAACCAGGTTGCGGTGCTTCATAGCCGTCTTTCAATAAGAGAACGCTTTGACCAGTGGAACAGGATCAAAAACGGTGAAGTCCGTGTGGTTATCGGGGCTCGTTCGGCTGTTTTTGCACCCCTGGAGAATATTGGAATAATAATAATTGACGAAGAACACGAAACGTCGTATAAATCAGACAGAACCCCGAAATATGATGCCAGGGGAATTGCCTCATTCCGGTGCAGGTTCAATAATGCCCTGCTGGTTTATGGTTCGGCAACGCCATCGATAGAAAACTATTACCGGGCTGTAAACGGTAAAATAAAACTTGTTGAAATGAACGAGCGAACAAACAACCAGGCACTGCCGGATATAATAACTGTTGATATGCGTATGGAGGAGGATAAGGGGTCAGGAAACGGAATAAGCACAGTATTGGCCCGTGAACTGAAAAAGAATAAAGAAGCAGGAGAACAATCAATTATATTTATTAACAGAAGAGGCTACTCGAATTTTGTACAATGCAGAAGCTGCGGGTACATAGTATTATGTCCTTACTGCAGTGTGTCACTTACCTATCACCAGGTTGAAAAAAGGCTTGTTTGCCATTACTGCAGTTTTATTACGGTAAAACCTGCAGCATGCCCTGTATGCAAAAGCAACGATATTGACCTGCACGGAGTCGGAACTCAAAAAGTAGAGGAACAGATTCCCATGATCTGCCAGGATATGTCTGTAATACGAATGGATGTAGATACAACTGCGGGTAAACATGGCCATGAAAAAATACTTGACAGGTTCAGGGACGAAAAAATTGATGTTATGGTTGGAACACAAATGATAGCCAAGGGTCATGACTTCCCGGATGTTACGCTGGTTGGTATACTATCTGCCGACAGCCTTTTGGGAAGCGGGGACTATAAGGCATCTGAAAGAACGTTTCAACTGATAACGCAGGCTGCGGGGAGGGCAGGAAGAGCAGGAAAACATGGAAGAGTGGTCCTGCAGACGTATAATCCTGACAATTTCAGCATCCAGGCTGCAGTAAAGCAGGATTACCGGGAATTCTACAGACAGGAGATTGAGCTCAGGAATGTGCTGAAACTGCCGCCGTTTTACCAAATAGGAGTAATCCAGGTATCATCAAAAAACAAGGATACTGCCAGGAAACTTGCCTTAAGAATACATGGGGATTTATTAAGCAACAAAAGCTTAAGTGCTGATGTTTTTGTATCAGATCCCGCTCCGGCACCTTTGGTTAAATTGCGAAACCAGTACAGATGGCGTATTATTATAAAACACCCGAAGATTAAAAACCTTGCAAACATCCTTGAGTGGATCCATGATACATATAATGCGTCAAATAAAAGAGAATACACCGTTTCTGTGGATATTAACCCATTTAGTATGATATAATGGCATCATTGCGTGGTAAATAATATATTGTTTTTATATGATTATTGATTATGATTGGGAGGCAATATATGGCTATACGGGAAATTAGGAAAAAAGGCGATGAAATATTAAGAAAAAAAAGCAAACCTGTTAACGAAATAAATGACAGAATAAATGAGCTTATAGATGATATGCTGGACACAATGTATAATGCGGACGGGGTTGGACTTGCGGCTCCCCAGGTGGGAATACTGAAGCGCATATGTGTAATTGATGTAGGTGAAGGTCCAATTGTCCTGATAAACCCTGAAAAAATCGAGGAATCGGCAGAACAGATCCAGGCGGCTGAAGGTTGCCTTAGCATTCCCGGTGTATACGGAGAGGTTAAAAGACCCGCCCGTGTGGTGGTTAAAGCACTGAACAGGAATGGTGAATCCTTTACAGTTGAAGGAACTGATATGCTTGCAAGAGCCTTGTGTCATGAAATGGATCATCTTGACGGCATATTGTTTGAAGATAAAGTTATACGTTACATTGATGTAGACAATGAAGATTAAAGACTAAAAACTAAAAACATCTTTGAAAAGGGTGCAAGTATGAGAATTGTTTTTATGGGAACACCGGAATTTGCGGTTCCAAGCCTTGAGATCCTGATTAATAACAACATGGATGTAGCAATGGTGGTGACACAACCCGATAAACCAAAGGGAAGAGGATACAAAGTTTCCTATACGCCGGTAAAGGAATGCGCACTGAAGTATAATATACCTGTTATTCAACCACAGAAAATTGGCAGCAGTGATACAATTGAGAAACTAAGGCAGCTGAAACCCGACCTGTTTGTAACCTGTGCCTTCGGGCAGTTTCTTACCACGGAAGTATTGGATATTCCCGGATATGGAACGGTTAATGTACATGGTTCCCTGTTACCGAAATATCGTGGTGCTGCTCCCATTCAATGGGCTATAATCAACGGAGAAAAAAAGACCGGCGTTACAACGATGCTTACCGTATTGAAAATGGATGCAGGGGATATACTGCTTACAAAAGAAATTGATATTGATGATGATATGACAGCAGGACAACTTCACGACAGGATGTCGGTATTAGGTGCGGAGCTTCTGCTGGAAACAATACGGGGGCTGGAAAAGGGAATTATTAAGCCTGTTCCGCAAAATGAGTCTGAAGCCACATTTGCTCCCCGAATTGTCAGGGAAACCGGGAAAATAAAGTGGGAAGCCCCTGCGGCAGCAATACACAATCTTGTCAGGGGAACAGATCCGTGGCCCGGAGCTTATTCATATTTAAATGGCGAGCGTATGCGTATATGGAAGACAAAAGTATATGATGCGGATAAGGAAACAGGTAACAAACCGGGGACAATAATCAATATAAGCAGGGATTTCTTTTTGGTACAGGCAGGAAAGGGTGTTGTAAGCGTATTTGAAATCCAGTGCGACAGTGGTAAACGAATGACTGTTGAACAGTATATTTGCGGCCATGAAATAAAACCGGGGGATCGCTTTGAATCGGAACAGCTACTTTAAAAATCTTTCATACATTGTGATAATATTTTTCTTTATTCTGGCTGCAGTAATATTATTTGCTGCAGCATATTTTAATGCAGAAGTTTTCAGAATTGTTTTTATCCTCCTGGCTTTTTTGCTTATTGCTATTTTTTTACTTCTGCTTTCCGGGTTTTTAATTATTAACCGGATTATTGAAAAGGATGAAAAAAATCCGGTTAATACGGATAATCCGGCATTGGAAGCAATATTCATAACCTTTGCGTTAAGGCTTTTCATGCCTTTTTTATTATTCATAAGCAATATTTTTGATTACAGGAAAGAAGAAATCAGACGGGTTTATATAAAAGCAAACAACAGGTACGTTTTAACTGCAGGCAAAAAAGTTCTGCCTGATAAACTTCTTGTCATATTGCCTCATTGCCTGCAGTGGTCGGAGTGCAGCTATCGCATAAGGGAAGGACTGAAGGAATGCCGGCAATGTGCCCGGTGTACCCTGGGTGAAATAAAAGAACTGGTTAAAAAGTTCGGTGTAATGGTGACACTCGCTACAGGCGGTACGTCTGCACGAAAAGCCATCAAGGATTTAAAACCCGGTTTTGTTGTTGCCGTTGCGTGTGAAAGGGATCTTTCGTCAGGTATCATGGATGTTTTTGGTTTACCCGTTTATGGTATAATAAACGACAGGCCAAATGGTCCATGCAGAGATACTTCAGTTGATCCCGAGGAACTGAAAACAGTTATAAAGCGTTTTATCAAGGAAATGGATTGAATGACTATGAAAAAAATGTTATTTTTACTGATAGTAATTTTAGTATTTACAACAGCCTGCAGAAAACACCATGAAGAGCGGGATTTACCGGATACCGAAGATAGAATAAGCAACGGGATAACAGGCATAATATCACCAACACCCGAGCCTGTTAAAGCAATTCTTGATAAGATGACATTGGACGAAAAAATAGGCCAGCTTTTTATAGTATCATTACATAGCCTGCATTCCGGGGAGGAAGTACTGGAAGTTGATGATGAAATAAAAGCTGCAATCAAAAAATACAAAATCGGAGGAGTTATACTTTTTGCCGGGAATATAAAAACCATTCCGCAAACAACAAGTCTTATAGAAGGTCTTCAGAGTATATCTGAAATACCGTTGTTTGTTGCTGTGGATGAGGAAGGCGGGACGGTCAGCCGAATAACGAAGAGCCCTGAAATGCATGCTACGGTTTTTCCTGGTAATTCGGCCATAGGTGATACAAAAAATCCGGATACAGCAAGACAGGTGGCATCAGCAATTGCTGCAGAGATATCCTCTCTTGGTTTTAACATGAATTTCGCACCGGTGGCGGACATAAACACGAACCCCGATAATCCCGTTATCGGTCCAAGATCTTACGGTAGCAATGCTGAGTTGGTAAGCATCATGGTGGCTGCTGCTGTAAACGGTATTCAAAGTAATTCGGTGTCGTCGGTTTTAAAGCACTTTCCAGGCCATGGCGATACCGGGACTGACACACATTATGGAACCGCCATGGTAAGTCACACTAAAGAACGGCTCTTCAGCACCGAGCTTTTGCCCTTTATCGCAGGAATCAGGGAAGGGGCGGACGGTATCATGACAGCTCATATATTAACCCCTAATATACCCGGTGAGAACGTACCTGCTACACTTAAGCCCGAAATTTTGACAGGCATACTCAGGAATGGGCTGGGCTTTGACGGACTGATTATTACGGATGCGTTGAATATGAAGGCCATAACAGGGCATTTTTCACCTGATGAGGCGGCTGTAAAGGCAATTGCAGCAGGTGCTGACATCCTGCTCATGCCCGAAAATCTTGATATTGCATTTTCAGGTATAAAAAAAGCTTATAATGACGGCCTGATATCAATTGAAAGAATAGATGAATCGGTTCAAAGAATACTTGAAATTAAATACAAAAGAGGACTTTTCAGCGAAAACACCGGTAAACCCGATCCCGAAGAAGTACTTGGATGCAATGAGCATCGTGAACTGGCTGAAAGTATTTCCCGATAAATTGAAATTATGTAAGGACATAATGACATCATTATTTTTTCAGGCTTACTGACCTTTTAGTTGAATGATATTCTTTATCAAACAGGAATTATAAAAGGAGATTAAAAATGACAGCAAGAAAGCTATTGCTTCATATATGTTGCGCACCATGCGCCACAGGGGTTGTCAAAGAATTGAAAAGCGTCGGAGGATTTGATATCACAGGGCTTTATTACAACCCTAACATTCATCCTTCCATAGAAAATGAAGCACGGAAAAATTCTGTTAAGTCCCTGTCAGCCGATGAAAATATTAAAATAATATATGATGACCTGGTAATGGTTGATTACTGGAAAGAAAACCTTGAAGGTGAAAAAGAACGCCGATGCAGATTCTGTTATGCCGTAAGAATTGACCATGCAGCAAAAACAGCAAAGGAAACGGGGTTTGATGCATTTACAACATCACTCCTGATAAGCCCATGGCAGGATCATGAGTTAATTCGTGAAACAGGCTATGCTGCGGCAAAAAAATACGGTATTGAGTTTTTTTACCATGATTTCAGGCCATTTTACAGGGAAGGGAAGAATGAAGCCTACCGTAGGGGTTACTATTTACAGAAATATTGCGGTTGTATTTTTTCCTACCGGGAATCAGATCATAAAAAGAAACCGGTATATACCGTCTGGGAATGAGCTTTTCAGATCAAGGCTGGCCTGATGAACGCTTTGTTCCAATTTTCGCGGGGAGTATGACTTCTTCAGCTTTTCCGCTCCCGGAATAAATGTGTAAAAATCGTTATAGTACTTATATCATGGATTTCATTCCTTGTTACAGTTTTCTAAACCGTAAACGGGTCAAACATTTATTGTTTCCAAATAACGGCAAACTGATTATGTCATTAGTTTGAACTGAAAAATTGTTTCATATAAGCTGAACCGTGATTTTAATAATTTGTCATGTTATGTTGATTTCAGTTAAAAAAAATTAAAATATTACCATTATGTTAAATTATCAGTTATGATATCAGCTTAATGTGCAAAAATGACGAAAAAATAAATAAATACAACCATTTTGGGGGATTACGGATGAAAAGGTTTCTTACAGCTTTGGCGTTGATATTAATAGTTTGCCTGTGGTTAACGAACATATCATTTTCCCAGGAGATAATAGTGGACATTGCAGGTAAAAAATCCACATACACTGGAAGTGTGTACAGTATTGAATTAAATGGCGTATGGATTCCTACCCAGACTCCATGTATTGTTCTTTCGGGGGTAGCCTATGTGCCTTTAAGGGAGGTTTTCCAGGATTATCTGGGTATGACTGTAGGATATGACAGCGGAAGCGGAACCGCATACGTGCAAAAGGGTTCAAAAAGAATGGATTTCAGCCTAAATAACCAGGTCATATATAAAAACGGCGTTAAAGCCGATACCAGCCTGCCCGTTGCATCTGTCAACGGCAATACCATGGTTCCCTTGTCTTTGACAGCAGGATATTTCGGCTACACCGTGTCGGCAAAGGACAACAGCAAAATCCTGACCATTCAGTGGAACAACAAGGAAGAAAACTCAGCAATAGTAAAAGAAGCCAAGTTAACCGGTAACGTAAGCAAAATAACATATTATACTGAAAGCGGCAAAGAAATCGTCTTTATTGAAACAAGCGCCGGCAAGATAATAAAGGATTATGTACTGGTTCCCATGGAAAGCAATCCGTATTACAGGCTATGTGTTCAATTCGGAGATGCTGTCATGGATAAGCCGGGCAGCCTGAATGTTTATGCAGGATCCATCCAGCAAGTTCGATTCGCACAGGCCGACATTGAAAATAAAATTGCCAATATTGTAATCGAGGTTAACAGTAATCCAAAATATTCTGTAAACGTTGTTTCAAACGGAATAAAAATAACCGTTGAAGCAACTGAACAACCAATCAACCCCGAAACGACGGCAACACCGAAACCTACAGAGATACCAAAGCCTACGGCTACACCAACGCAAACACCTACAACTGCACCGACAGCCATGCCTACACCTGCTCCTACAGCATCACCTGCTCCAACGCCGGCTGTAACCGTTACACCAACACCAATACCCACACCAATGCCGGTAGCGCCAACACCGACACCTGTTGTTAAAGAGGTTGGAACAGGCGCTTTGCGATATACACTTGAGGATGAAAATGTAATTGTCTGGCTTGACGGGATAAACCTTGAAAAAGAAATAAAGAGCAATCCTGATAAATACAGTATTGAATACCGAAACATAGAAAAAATACTGCAAGTAAAAATGCCTTTGAATGGCAGTATCAAAACACAGGTTCTTCCGGGGAATTCAATTCTGTACGGAATTATTGCATCTGAAAGCAAATTACATAATGAATTAAATATAAGGATTTCAGGAAAAGATGATTTTAACTGGGTACTTGCTTCCAACGGGAATACGGGTACAAAAATTATAATATCTGATGGTGTTGGTACTACTCCGACACCAACACCTACATCCAAACCTGCAATACCAACACCCGTACCTGTAACACCAATGCCGACACCTGCAGCTGCAAAACCTTCTCCGACACCGAGACCCGCAACTCCAACCCCAACTTCCGTACCAACATCGGGTGACCTTGTAAACCGCAGCGGAGGTGATCGTACTTCAACGGTATCATATGTGGCAGGATCTGACCAGATTATAATAGATACGGTTGCTCTTAAGGACTATAAAATTTTCAGGCTGGCCAATCCTGCGAGAATAGTGATAGATCTGTATGATAACGTTGTTGAATCAAAAGAAGTTGAAGAACCTAATGGCAGGCTGTATACCAAGATCCGTACAGGCCAGTATGATAAAACGACAGCAAGAATTGTACTTGAAATTCCCGAAAACGTGGATTTTGAATCCAAAGTAGACGGTAACAGTATAACTTTGAAACTCTCATATTCGGGAATAAAGAACCTGGCTTTGACCGGTGATGTCGGGAGTTTTTCAATAAAACTTACCGGAACAGGTATACGGGAAAAATTTGAAAAAAACATGACAGACATTATTATTGAAGATGACAGGGGAATGAAATCCTTTACCTTTGTTTTCCCGAACGGCATTATTGATTTGGGCAACGGGAAGCTTGAAGTTGGGGATAATGTAATGAAATCAGTAGCAACACTAACTTCAGGAAAAAGTGCTTTCCTGTCCATAACACGGCAGAGGGATGATGTTCAGTACAAAATCAGTTATACAAGCAACAGCGATGAAGTGATTATTGAATCGTACACCGGAACCGGAAACCGAACAGGTCCAGACGGTAATACCAATCCCGGCACCGATACCGGCACTGATACAGGTAATGATACAGGTAATGAAACTGGTTCAAAAACAGAAAGTGAATCAAAACCTGAAACAGGAAAAAACCCTGACACAGGTGATACACAAAATCCTGTTCCGGGTGGAAAACTGGTTGTACTCGATGCAGGCCATGGTGGTACCGACCCCGGAGCAGCTTACGGAAAAGAAGAGAAATGGTATAACCTGGACATAACCCTAAGGCTTGAAAAGCTGTTGAAAGCAAAGGGAGTTAACGTTAAACTTACAAGATCGACAGATGTATTTGTCGGGCTCGATGAAAGAGCGGAGATGGCTAATGAATGGGGTGCCGATGTTTTCATCAGCATACATAATAATGCTTTAATGAAAGCCATGCACGGCACAATGACCTTCTATTATCCAACCAGTTATAAAGGAAAGGAGTATGCTACAATAATACAGAATGATTTGCTAAGAAACCTCGGCAGCAATGATTTGGGGGTAAAATCGGCGAATTTCGTTGTTTTAAAGAAAACAAAAATGCCTGCTGTCCTGGTTGAAATAGGCTGCCTGACAAACGACGAGGAACTTGCCAGGCTGAATACCGAAGAATACAGGCAGAAAGCAGCCGAATCCTTATGCGAAAGCATACTGAAAATAATATCGAAGTAAAATTGTAAAATGCAGTGTTAATAAAACTTATATAAAAATAAATAAAAAAATCAAAGGAATTCATTTATTCTTTTGATTTTTTTATGTTTAACATTATGATAATATTTATAATGAGTTATTATAAAGCAAATACTCAAAATAGATAAGCAAAACTGGTTTTCAGTTTTGCATCATTTTTTGGAAATGAAAGGAATCTTTTATATGCAGCGTATAGACGGTAGAAAAAGCAATGAGTTAAGAAAAGTTAACATTACCAGGAATTATATTTATCATGCCGAGGGTTCGGTTTTAATTGAATTCGGCAATACAAAAGTAATATGCACGGCTTCTGTTGACGATAAGGTTCCTCCTTTCAAAAAAGGTACCGGTGAGGGTTGGGTTACTGCTGAATACAGCATGCTTCCCCGTTCAACGCAGATCAGAAATGTACGGGATATCAACAAGCTTAAGCTAAACGGCAGGGCAAATGAAATTCAGCGGTTAATAGGGCGTTCACTTCGATCAGTTGTTGATTTTAAAGTTCTCGGTGAGCGTTCAATAATTATAGATTGTGATGTAATCCAGGCTGACGGAGGTACAAGGACGGCTTCAATAACAGGTGGTTTTATCGCATTAATGGATGCATGCAGTTACCTTGTAGATAAGAAAATAATTACTGAAGTTCCGGTGAAAAACTTTGTGGCTGCCGTCAGTGTTGGAATTGTCAATGAGAATAACTTGCTGGACTTATGCTATGAAGAAGATTCCAATGCAACCGTAGACATGAACGTTGTTATGACCGATTCAGGTCAGTTGATTGAATTGCAGGCCACTGGCGAATTATCACCTTTTTCCAGGGAGTCAATGAATCAATTGCTGGATATGGCTGAAAAGGGAATAGCCGAATTGATTTCGATACAAAAGAACATTTTGCTGAAAGGGTATAAGTAGTAACATGGACAAATTGGTTATTGCTTCGGGGAACGCCGGAAAGATTGCAGAAATAAAGGCAATTTTAAAAGATCTTCCGCTTGATGTTGTTTCAATGAAGGAATCAGGTTTTAATATGGAGTTTGACGAAATTGGAACAACATTCAGTGAAAATGCATTGATAAAAGCCAATACTCTGAGTAAACATGTAAACGGACTGGTTCTTGCTGATGACAGCGGGCTTGAAATTGATTTTTTGAACGGAGCCCCGGGAATTTTTACTTCCCGTTTTGCCGGAGAGAATGCAAGCCAGCAGGAAAAGAACAACAAAATAATAAATCTTCTGAGGGGTATAGACAGGAAATACAGAACTTGCAGGTTTGTATGTTCCATTGCTGTTGTATCCGAAAGTATCAGCATATCAGTTGAGGACTCCATTGAGGGGATCATATCTGAGGAACCCCGTGGCAATTCAGGTTTCGGTTACGATCCGATTTTTTATGTTCCGGAATATCAAAAAACATTTGCAGAGCTGCCCGAGGAAGTTAAAAATAAAATAAGCCACAGGGCAAAAACTCTTGAAAAAATGCGGCAGAAATTATCAGTTATTTATGGTATTAAACTGTTTTAATCTTACTATCTTTGCTTAGTATAGGAGTGGAAGACAGAACTATGACAAAATTACTAATTATGAGCGACACCCATGGGGACACAACTTTAGCAGAAAAAGCACTCAGGATGAACCCTGATGTTGATATTGTGATCCATCTTGGAGACTATTACAGGGATGCGGATAAATTGCAGCAATTATATCCGGATATTCGTTTCGAATATGTTTATGGTAACTGTGATTTCATGATTGGCAACGTTCCTGTCGAAAAACTTATTGAAGTGGAAGGTCAGCGTATCCTGTTGACTCACGGACACCGGTATTCGGTCAAGTGGGGGATTGAAAAACTACAGGACAGGGCTCATAATGATAATATCCAACTGTTGCTGTTTGGACATACTCACATGCAGCAGGTTACCTATGGCCCCGGGCATATTATTTTAAACCCGGGAAGCATTTCAGAGCCAAGGGGTAATGATGAAGAGTCATATGCTATTGTTATAATAGATAATGAAAAAATAGATGTTGAATTGAAAAAGGTGGTATAATTCCGATTAGGTTACAAGGCATTTGGAAAGGAGTACTGAACCATATTGTCCGATATAATTTATTTTGATAACAGCGCTACAACTTCAGTTTATCCCGATGTTCTATCGGCAATGAATGAAGTATATTCCAAATACTACGGAAATCCTTCATCACTGCATAAAATGGGGAATGAAGCCGACATAATCCTTCAAAAGTCGAGGGAAGCAATCGCAAAAACCCTGAATGTACCTGACAGCTGTATTTATTTTACTTCAGGCGGAACCGAATCCAACAACTGGGCAATAAAGGGGGCTTCCAGGGCTAACAAGAGACGGGGTAACAGGATTATAACCACAAAAATAGAACATCCGTCGGTCCTGGAATGTTTCAAGTATCTTGAAACCGAAGGATTTTCACCTTTTTACCTGGGAGTTGACTCCAATGGTCTTGTCAGCCTCGATGATGTCAGGAATGCGGTTGATGACAGTACCATTTTGCTCAGTTTTATACTTGTAAATAATGAAACCGGCACAATTCAGAAAGCCCGGGATATAATAAGGGAAGTCCGCATAAAGAACCCAAAAACATTGATTCATATAGATGCGGTACAGGCTTATGGAAAAATTCCGATAAACCTGGCAAGACTGGATGCTGATCTGATGTCAATAAGCTCACATAAAATTCACGGACCAAAAGGCTGCGGGGCTCTGTATATCAAAAAGAATACCCATATAATACCCATTCTGCACGGTGGCGGACAGGAAAACAAATACCGTTCGGGCACCGAGAATTTACCGGCGATATGCGGTTTTGCAAAGGCTGCGGAAATCATTCATGGCAGCATGGAAGAAAACAGAAACAGGGTAAGGGAGATAAAAAATGCAATCCTAAAAGGACTTCACGAGGAGTTCGGTGACGGTTTCGGTATAAATTCACCTGAAGATGCATATGAAGGGATACTTAATATTGCATTCCCGAGGGTTAAGGCCCAGGTATTGATGCATCACCTTGAATCAAAAAATATCATTGTTTCTGTGGGCTCTGCATGTTCATCAAGGAAAAACATACAAAGCCATGTGCTCACTGCCATGAATCTGCCCAGAGATAATATTGAAGGTGCAATAAGGCTTAGTTTTTCCGGAATGAATACTGTTGAAGAAGCTGAACGGTTTATTCTGGCGGTCAGGGAGATTATACCTGCCATAAGATATTAAAATAAAAAGAAGACGGAGAGAGCTATGAAAACAATAATACTGGTGAGATATGAAGAAATATTCCTGAAGGGTTTAAACAAACCAGCATTTGAATCCAGGCTGATAAAAAATATGAAGCATGTTTTGAACGGCCTGGGACCAATTTCTGTGTCAAAATCCCAAAGCAGGATATATGTTGAGCCGGAAAGTTCCGATTATCCTGTTGATGAAGCAATAAACCGCCTTACAAAGGTTTTTGGCATTGCCTCTGTGAGCCCTGTCCAAAAAATAGAATCAAACCTGGAAACAATATATGAAAAAGCTGTTGAGATGACCAAGAAAATAGTGGCGGGATCGGGATACAGGACCTTCAAGGTTGAAACAAAACGTGCTGACAAGAAGTTTCCCCTTAAATCAATGGAAGTATCAAAAGAGTTAGGTGCCATACTCCTTAAAAATGTTCCGGGGCTTAAGGTTGATGTTAATAATCCCGATTTTGTTATTTATATTGAAATACGGGAATACACCTATATTTATTCAGAGATCATACCAGGTGTAAAAGGTTTGCCCGTCGGTTCAAACGGTAAAGCCACGCTGCTTATTTCAGGCGGCATTGACAGCCCTGTTGCAGGCTGGATGGTTGCAAAAAGAGGAGTAAAAATCGAAGGAGTGCACTTTTTCAGTTATCCGTATACCAGTGAAAAGGCGAAAGAAAAAGTTGTCCGCCTGTGCAGAACTTTAGCGGAATACAACCTGGGAATGAAGCTTCATATAATACCTTTCACCGAAATACAGCTTGCCATAAATAAAAATTGTCCTGAAGAATACCTGACAATAATTATGAGAAGATTCATGATGAAAATAGCAGAAAGAATTGCGCTGGAAAACGGTTCTCTCGGTCTTGTAACCGGCGAGGCAATTGGCCAGGTGGCAAGTCAGACGCTTGAAAGTCTTCTGGTTACTAACAGCTCTGTATCACTTCCTGTTTACCGTCCTTGTATAGGCATGGATAAAAGTGAAGTGGTTGAGATTGCAAAAAAAATAGGAACTTTTGAAACTTCCATACTTCCGTATGAGGATTGCTGTACTGTTTTTGTTGCAAAGCATCCTGTAACAAAACCAAAACTTCAAAAAACCACGGAATATGAATCAGTGCTGAATTCCGATGAGCTTATCCAAAAAGCCCTGGACGGTGCGGAGATATTAGAGTTAGAATAAAACAATCACGCCCGAAATACTATATACTGGTGATGTATATGGTATTTAAAAGGGATAAAAAGGGAACCGAACCTCGTAAGCGTAAATTTACTGATATTTTTCAAAGCTTACACCTGGAAAAGGTTCTGTTTTTAATACTGCTGGTAATTGTATGCGGATTTTCATATATACAATATATTTTAAACCTGGATACGATCTATCCGAATATTTATATTGACGGAATTGATGTGGGAGGGCTGACCCGCGACGAAGCTGTTGCACTTCTCAAGGAAAACATGGATGACAGTTACCGGGATGATTATTTTATAATTACGGTACCCCACAAGAAATATAAAATTTATTTCAGTGATATAGAGTATGTTCCGGATTATGAAAAAGCTGTCGAGCTCGCCTTTTTAACCGGAAGGAAGGGAAATGCTCCGGAACGGTTAAAAGAAATATGGAAGGTGCGCAAAAATTGTCTGTTTATTACTCCGCAAATGTGCTATAATATTGAAAAGATCCGGAATATCCTGGAAAACATAAATAAAGAGACTTACAAGGAACCGGAGAATGCACAGATAAGTATAATTAACGGAAAAGTTGAGGTAAAGCCGCATGTAACAGGTTTTTCTGTTAATGTAAATAAAAGCTTGACAAGAATAGAGAATTTTTTATCTGACAGGGTTTGGGAAGACGTTGAATTGCATAGCGAGGAGGTCCTTCCGAAAGTTACGACACAAATGGTTGAAAATATCAGCTATAAGCTTGGTGAATATGAAACCTTTTTCAATCCTGAAAACGAAGCTCGGGTACATAATATAAAGACTGCATGCAACAGGATTAATCAAACTCTTCTTCTTTCCGAAGAAGAGTTTTCTATGGACAAAAATCTTGGAGACAGGACAGAACGAAACGGATACAAGCCTGCGAAGGTGATAATTAACAATGAACTTGTTGACGGACTTGGAGGAGGGATATGCCAGGTAACATCAACCGTTTATAATTCTGTTCTGCTATCGGGACTTGAAGTGCTGGAAAGAAGGAATCACACACTGCCGCCTTCATATATTGAGCTAGGAAGGGATGCAACCATTTCCCAGGGATATATTGATTTCAGGTTTAAGAACACCAGTGGTTATGCTGTTCTTATTGAAGCAAAAACCACAGGTAACAGGGTGGTGGTTACAATATGGGGACAAGAACCCAGGGTAAAGACATATGCAAGAATCAGGACAAAAATAATCCAGATTATTGAACCCGATAGTGTTGAAGAAATAATTGATCCATCACTCAAGCCCGGAGAAGTTATGGTGGTTCGTGAAGCCAAACCCGGCTATAAGGTTGAAGTATACAGGGATATATTAGATATAAATGGAAAAGTTATTAAAACCGATAAAATCTCCGTTGATACCTACCAGCCCCAAAAGAAAAAAATAAGGGTTGGAGCCGGAGGTAACTGAAAAACTGAGTTTATCTCAAGCAAGATACAGGTTTGATCCTGCTGACAATATTTATTTAAAGCGTGGAGGGGGGAACGCCATGCCGGAGCTTAAGCCAATTTTTGACTCGGAAGTGACATGTCCGGTATGTGAAAAATCAATAAAGGTGACAAAGGTCCGCTCAAAATATATTAAGTTAAAAAAACAGGATGATGACTTTTGTCCTTATTATGAATTTGTAAACCCGCTACTTTATGAAGCCTGGGTTTGCAACCACTGTGGATATGCAGCACATAATACGGTTTTCAGCAAAGTAACACAGAATGGCCGAAAGGCTGTCCTTGAACAGATATCCAGGAATTGGACAAGCCGTGATTTTACCGGTGAACGGGATTTTTTCAAAGCCCTTGAAGCATTTAAGCTTGTTTTGTATAATCTGCAAATCAGGGAAGCTCCATACTCCGAGTTTGCCAAGATTTGTCTCAGAATAGCCTGGCTTTACAGATATATCGGGAACCATAGCGAGGAAGAAAGGTTTTTAAAATATTCATATGACTACTATAAGAAAGTATATACACGAGAAAATTCGAAAGAAAGTTCAATTGATGAATTTACATGCATTTATATCATAGGAGTGATTGCCAAAAGGCTCAATTTAACCAGTGAAGCCATATCATGGTTCAGCAGGATGATTTCCTTTTCATCAAACCCTGCGGAAAAAGAAAAAATCAAGCCGAAACTGCTGGAAAACGCAAGAGAGCAAATATATCAGCTTAGAATGGAAATGAAAAATGAATAATAATTAAGGTGAGTTCAATGGAAATAGGAAAACTGCCGAATGAAATACTTGATTCCCTCATTCTGAATAAACTGAAAAATCACAGAAAAGAAGTCCTTGTAAGACCGTCAATCGGTGAAGATTGCGGCATGTTGGATTTTGACGGGGAAATATGCGTCATATCAACAGATCCAATAACCGGTACCGAAAGCCAGATTGGAAGAATTGCCGTTAATGTCGCCTTAAACGATATAGCATCAAGCGGTGCTGAACCTCTGGGGTTGATGGTTACAATGCTAATCCCGGTATATGTGTCCCTGCCTGAAGTCGAAAATGTTATTAACCAGTTGACCGAAGAAGCAGCGAAATCAAATGTTGACATTATCGGAGGACATACCGAAATAACCGATGCTGTTAACCGGTTTGTATTAAGCATTACTGCCATTGGCAAGACAATTAACAGAACGGTGATTAAAACTTCGGGAGCAAAGCCCGGTGACGACTTGGTTTTAACTAAATATGCAGGTCTTGAAGGAACCTCCATTCTGGCTTATGATTATGAAAAAGAATTGGCAGAGAAATTCGGAAAAAATATAGTGGAAAAAGCAAAAAGCTTAATGAATAGTATCAGTGTAATAAAAGAAGGTATGATTGCAGCAAAATCCGGGGCTCATGCCATGCATGATGTTACAGAAGGAGGAGTCCTGGGTGCAGTCTGGGAAATGTGCCATGCTTCGGGATGTGGCGCGAAAGTTTATAAAAACAGGATTCCTGTTCTTAATGAAACAAAACTTATATGTGAACACTTCAATATAGATCCTTACAGGCTGATATCAAGCGGATGCATGTTGATTGCCTGTGAAAACGGGGACAAACTTGCCGGAGAATTATTAAATTGCGGTATAGAAGCCGCTGTTATCGGAAAAATAACAGGTGAAAAAAATATATTATTGTCAACAGAAAATGGAGATCTAATAATTCCACCTCCCGAATCCGATGAATTATATAAGGTTAATAAGCAGCCTTAAAAACATGCAGTTTAACCGGATGGAAAAGCCTTTTTGCCCCGATACAACGGAAACTGCTTCTTCACCTGCATGAAGGCAAGGTTTGATCAAGCGTTTTACCGTAAACCGATGAAATACGCAACACTTATGATATACTTTTGCCAGTCAAAAAACCTGGCAGGCAGATGTAACTGAATGAGTTTTATGTGCCACTTTTGGATATCACCAGCTTGACTGTAAATCTTTACCTGTCCGCAGTAAAATATCCTTGTGCCGGCACATATATGACAATAAACCTGCAGAAAAGATTTCACCTTGGGCAGAAGAAAAATAAAATCTCATTGATTTATATACGGTGATGAATTATATGGAAATTATAATACCGGTTTTAATTTTCATTACAGGTCTCATAGCAGGTTCTTTTTTTAATGTAGTCATCTGCCGCCTGCCAAAGGAAAAATCCATTGTTTTTCCGCGATCATCCTGCAATTCTTGCGGAACCACTCTTAAGGCGATGGATTTGATTCCTGTATTAAGTTTCATTTTTCTGGGGGGAAAATGCCGGTATTGCAATGCGAAAATTTCTTTTCGCTATCCTTTTGTTGAATTGCTTACCGGTATTGTTTATGTAATTCTATATATCAAGTACGGGTTATCCATCGATTTCATTTTTACTGTATACCTGATGTCTGTCCTGATAATCGTCTTTTTTATTGACCTGGATCATATGATAATTCCCAATGAACTGGTATTGGCAGGATTGTTTGGCGGTATTGTATTTTTTGCATTGCGTTTCCTGTACAATGACAGGCTCCTTGACGGTGCACCGTGGTATTCACCGATACTTGGCATGCTGGTTACATCGGGTTTTCTGCTTCTTATTGCACTGATCGGCATGGCTGTTTACGGTACCGATGCATTTGGAATGGGGGATGTGAAAATATTCATTCCAATAGGGTTGACTCTTGGATTAAAGCTTGCAGTCATGGCATTGGTATTTTCAGTGTTCATCGGTGGTTTAACAGGACTCTTTTTAATTGTAACGGGTTTGAAACATAGAAAAAGCCAGATTCCGTTCGGCCCGTTTATAGTATCAGGAACATTCCTGTCAATTCTCTTAGGAAATACCTTTCTCAACTGGTATCTGGGTTTCATATAGGAAATTGTCAACGCCTGATTTTGCAATTATATTACATTAAATTCACAGTTCTATGACAGTTTAGTTTTTGCCCCAAAAATTAACTTTTTTGATTCGTATCCTATTAACGGAGGGAATAGAGGAGTTTTTGGAGGTGAATATTAAATTGTAATTTTTCTGAAATTAAAACTTAACCGTATCTTCAGAATCGTTTTTTCCAGGATTCATACAATGAATAGTAAGTTTAGCCTGATTTGGATTTTTTAATAATGGTTTGAAAATGGAGGTAATCATGAAAAGTAAAAAATTAGCATCAGTTTTATTAGTCACATGTTTATTAATGTCACTGTTAACTGTCCGAAGTATTGCTGTTAACGGGTATTCAACAATCAGCGGCGTTATTTCGTTACCCGGTAACGATGTGGCACCCTCGGGCGGAGTAAAGGTATTTCTGACCATCGGAACCGATAATGATACCCCGAATAATAAAAATGACGACAAATCAGTTACTGCCGAAATAACAATTGCCAGGGGACACAATTCGATCGCATACAGCATCCAGGTGCCGAAAAGCCAGAATACAAAGGCGAAATATTCAGTGTATTATACGGTGGGAAACGGTTATGCACCATTCGGATGGTACAATAAAAAGCAAACCACCGCAATCAAAGAAAATAGAACACTGGTAGACCTTAATGCCGGAGATGTAACCGGAATTAATATTGAGCTGTTGCAAGGCAAAACTATTTCAGGTAAAATCATACTTGGCAACCAGTCCACAAAGCCTTTAAATGATCTGAAATACACCATCACTGCAATTCAGGAAGGCTCAAACAAAAACTCTGATGATGATGACATTATCATCAGCAAAGAGGTAACGGTAAAAGCAAACAATCTTGAAGTGCCCTATGAACTGGTTGTACCGATAAACACCGCGCATAACGGGTATAAGGTTTATTACACCTATGAAAATCAGGGTTATACTGAAAACGGGTATTATTATAAAAACGGAACATCCAGAAGCAGCGACAAGGTAACATTGATAGACGTGGCTAATACTGTAACCGGTATTGATTTGAAAACACTGCCGTTTACAAACATAACGGGAAAGGTTTATCTGCCGAACAATGAAAAGGCAACAGGAAACGACATAGAGGTTACTGTAACTGCTTTTAATGGAAATACAAAAACAGCAGCTTCAGATGATTTCAGTTTCAGCAAAACCATAACAATATCAAAGGATTCCAATTCAGCAAAATATTCATTGACCGTACCTGTAGCATCAACCGATTATATTGTATCCTATAAGATAAACACCAAAAACACGGCATATGCAGAGGTAGGTTACTATAATGAAGATGGTACCGAAAAAGAAATGAAAAATGCCACACCGGTCGAAACCGATAATAAAAATACCACAGGCATAGATCTTGAACTTATAAGAAAAAAAGCAGATCCTACGCCTAAACCGACCAAACCTGCACCCAAACCGGATGATGAAATACTTAAAAAATATGATCTTAACGGAGACGGGTATGTCAACGTATTTGACCTTCTCGATCTGGCTAATGTAATCGTTAACAAGTACGAAAAAGAAGGTTTTGACAAGAATCTTGAACAGTATAAGAACCGTAAACTTGATGAAAATGATCTGGAAATTATAAAGAAGGTATTTAAACCGTTTACCGATAACAAGTATAAGCTTAAATGGTTCAATAATCTGAACAAATGGTTTAACTTCGATTTAGACCTGGATTTTGAATGGGATTTTGACTGGAAAAAATGGGAAGACTGGATGAAACAGAATAACAAAAAATTTGACTGGAATAACTGGAAAGATTGGTACAAGCCACAAAATAACAAAAACAAGAAATAATTGAGTGCAATAGCAAGAAACACTCACAGACGGGATAAAACGAACTGTCTGTGAGTGTTTTTATTTTTACAAAAAGCATTTCACCCATAAGGGTGATTATTTATTAATACTTTTGCTGTATTATTAATATACTGAAATTGATTTGCACGAATAACAAAATATGATTTATTTAATAAAAAAAGACCGAGAAATATATAGAACATATGCTATAATATACCTATTACTTATAATAGGTGTCTCAGTGTGTGCTGAATTTTAAAAAACATTGATAAATGCTGTAAATTCTATAGCGGATATATATTAAATCTGGATAAACGGGTGGAGGAGTTTGTAAATGCTTGCATCTAAAATCAAGGATAATAATTTCTGCAAGCTTCAGTTTTATACCTTGGGCAGATTTGAAATTTATCAGAAAGATAAAGGTTTGTACAGTATATCCGGGAGATCCACAAAGCTGTGGTATCTTTTTAAATATCTGCTGTTAAATAAAGGGAAGGGGATACCTCCTGAATCAATTCTGGAAAACTTATTTCCTGATGAAGAATATGAAAATCCTAAAAATACATTGCAGAATATTGTATATCGCCTGAGAAAACTTTTAAGTCAGGATGATTTCTTCAACGAAAACATCTGCAATATTATTTATAACAATGGCTGCTACTCGTTGTTTTTTTCAGACGATGTGTTTATTGATACAGATTTTTTTGAGAAGTACATAAACAAAGCTGAATCACTGAAGCATATAAATCCTGAAGAAGCGATAGAGTATTATGAGAACGCATTGGATTTGTACCTGGGCGATTATTTTCCCGAACTTGTATACGAGGAATGGGTAGTGCCAAAACGAAACTATTACCGCAGGCTGTATGTTCAGTCCGTACTTGAGCTTGCAAAACTATACAGAAGAAAAAATGACCATGACAGCTGCATAAAAATATGTGAACGGGCATTACAGGTTGAATCATACGAGGAAGAACTGCATATCTGCTTTATGGAAAGCCTCATAGAAAAAGGGAAGATAAAGGAAGCCCAAAATCATTACGAAATATATACCTCAATGCTGTATAAACAGTTCGGAATAAAACCCACATCCGAATTGCTAAGTATTTATAAGATGCTGAAAAACAGCGGTGCTGATCTTAATGACGGAGAAACGATCCAGACATGCTACGTCGACGAAAATACCGCAGGTGCATTCTATTGTGACAGGAACATATTCAATTCAGTATTCATACTGGAAAAACGGAGAAGCGAAAGAACAGGACAAATTGTTTTTGTTGTATCAATTACCGTGAACGAAGATATAAATATTTTCAACGACTTCAGACAATGTTTGATCAAGTCGCTGAGAAAGGGAGATGTTGTTACAACATGGGACAGCAACATAATTCTTGTTTTGCTCCCAAGAATGGAATACAAGCAGATTATCGCAATCATGGACAGAATTATCAATCAATTTGATACCGCAGGCAATAATTACGACATAAAGGTTAAAGTACATACGGCTCTTCCGGATGCAAACTAGTTATTGGTCAACCTGTTTTTATATCAAAGCTTAAGCAAATGAGCCATGCTGTATTTTGCGTAGTATGGATTTTTTCTTTTATTCATGATACAATTATTCTGTATTCCACATTTCACAAATTATTAAAAATATTCTGCATATAAGGGTGATGACTTGAGCGAGTTAACCGGAAAACTAAAAGAAGTATTGGCATCCGTATTGCCAATTACATTTATTGTTTTAATTCTCCATTTTACGATAAGTCCATTGGATTCGAACATGTTTTATGCTTTTCTTATCGGCTCCGTGCTGATTATTATAGGCCTTACCGTGTTCCTGTTCGGAATCAGCCAGGGAATCGAACCAATCGGACATGGCGTTGGTAATGCGATTACCAAGTCTAACAGTTTAGCAGTGATTATTACGACAATACTGATTTTAGGTTTTTTTATTTCATATGCCGAGCCCGATTTACATATTCTTGCGAAACAGGTGAAAAGTGTGACTTCAGGCCAGTTTGACAACATCCTGATGGTGGTTGTTGTTTCAATAGGGATCGGAGTCATGATGACTCTTGGAATGCTGCGTATCCTGAAGGATGTCCGTCTGAAATATGTGTTTGCAGGTGCGTATGCCTTAATTTTTATATTTTCGTTATTCTCATCGCCGGATTTTCTGGCCATAGCATTTGATGCTTCCGGAGCCACTACCGGGGCCATTACCGTTCCGTTTATGCTAACTCTTGCTGCGGGGTTTTCGGCTATGAAGAAAGACAGCAAGATGAGTGAAGCCGATAGCTTTGGTCTGGTTGGAATTTCTTCCACAGGTGCAATTCTCGGCGTACTGATAACCAGCCTTTTTATCGGAAACGGAAAACTGAATGGTGTTTTGCCTGAGACCGATATAGCTGCCAAAAGCCTGTGGGAACTATACAGTTCCGAGTTGTTACATATTGTATGGGATTCATTTTTGACACTTCTTCCTATTATAATTACATATATACTATTTCAGATATTTTTCTTTAAACATAAGAAGAGCAAAGTTATCGATACAATAAGAGGTTTGATATTGACTTTTTTGGGACTTGTGATATTCTTGTTAGGTGTTAATGGTGGTTTTATGGAAGTAGGTACCCAGCTTGGCATTCAGCTTGCTTCAATGGAGTCAAAAGCTCCGGTTCTCATTGTAGCTTTGCTGTTAGGGCTTACCACCGTTATGTCCGAACCTGCTGTCCATGTATTGACCAGTCAGGTGGAAGATGTTACCGGGGGATCGGTCAGACGCATACTGGTTCTCATATTCCTCTCGGTAGCAGTTGGTATGTCCATCTTTATGTCTGCACTGAGAATTCTCGTGCCGGATATAAAGCTTTGGATGTATTTGTTACCTGGGTTTGGTCTGTCGGTCATACTGGCTTTCCTTGTTCCTGACTTGTTTGTAGGTATGGCCTTTGATGCAGGCGGCGTTGCATCAGGCCCCATGACAGCCACATTTTCCCTCGCTTTTGTTCAGGGGATTGCTGCGCAGATCCCGACAGCAGATGTTGTGACCGACGGGTTCGGCATGATAGCGATTGTTGCAATGATGCCAATTATAGCAATTGAACTGCTTGGAGCTCTGTACCAGGCAAAATCACTCAAAACGTCCAATGCTTCAATTTTAAAGAGGAAGCGATAAGTTGGAGGTAATCATGTATATGTATATGAGTAATATGTCTATAGATCAAAAATATTTGATAATGACACTTATCCTGAGTGAACAACAATGTCACAAGCTGGAACGCATTGCAAAGGAAAAAGGTGTTCATGGTGGCATGGTATTACTTGGTAAAGGTACTGTAAACAGTACTACACTGAATTTATTAGGTATAAAGAGCCAGAAGAGGGAAATTGTGAATTTCTTGGTTGAAAAGGAA
>Ga0134103_1000468_pt1 | contig 49331 bp, 32 predicted proteins | sample 14_taG_2_FD_94445 | JGI IMG/M metagenome (GOLD analysis project Ga0134103, IMG submission 94445) | Switchgrass degrading microbial communities from high solid loading bioreactors in New Hampshire, USA - 14_58_20_212_A1 metaG | ecosystem: Engineered > Bioreactor > Semi-continuous > Anaerobic >...
AGGGGATAGAGGGTGTGAGGTTACATCCAATTAGAGTAAATGTAGCTTAAACTACATTGACTAATAAATAATTTTATTAAAATTTTAAATCTATTTTATGAATTTTAGTAAAATTAATAACCTGGTGGACATTCGGAAAATGGTTGGAATTCTTACTATTACTTTGAAGGAAATGGGCGTAAATATATGGTATTATTCCTTGATTATGCCCCATCAGAAGAAACCATCCAATGGGCTAATCAAGTTTTAGAAGCGAATAAACATTTGCCAACGATTCTCGTAACCCATAACTTAGTTAAACCTGTTGGTAATACTGGTTCAGCTGTTATTGATGGTGCTGAATGCGAATATATTTGGAACAATGTCATCAAGAATAACAATCAAATTTTTCTAACGATTAATGGTCATCATACAGGTAGTGGTTACATGGTACGGAAAAACGCTAGTGGTAATGATGTAATCATGATCGTGGTAGATTACCAAGGTTATTATCGGGGTGGCAATGGTTATATGCGATTATTAGAATTTGACGAAACAGAAAATAAGATATATAATTTCACTTTCTCACCTTATGTAATTAATATGCCCGAAAAGGCTAGAAGTGAACAAGACATTCCCGAACTCACAAGTAGCGATCAAAAATATGCGATTGACATTAACTTTGCTGAACGTTTGAATTTTGGCAATTAATCTTATAAGTAGTGGAATAGTGGGATGGAGTATGATCTTATGTTAGTGTTAGACATGCTGATTAAACCTGCTAGTGGTTTATGTAATATTGATTGTGAATACTGTTTCTATAAGGACATTATGAAACACCGTAAAGTCACAAATTACGGTCATATGACACGAGAAACATTAGAGAACATTGTTAAGAAGGCTTATGAGGAAACCGATTTACAGGTTACGTTTTCCTTCCAAGGTGGAGAACCATTATTAGTGGGTTATAAGTTCTATCAAGATTTTTTTGAATTTATCGATAAATATAATGTCAATAAAATATCTACTAATGTATCTGTGCAAACTAATGGGTTACTTTTGACCGAAGAATTAACCTCCCTTTTTAAAAAATATAATGTATTAGTTGGTATTTCATTAGACGGCCCAGCGCAAATTCATGATCTTTATCGATATGATTATCAAAAACATCCCACTTATTCCCATGTTCTTAATGCAATCGAACTTTTACAAAAATATAATGTTGAGTTCAATATTTTAACAGTACTAACGAAAAATGTGGCACGTAATATTACCGAGATATATGAGTTTTATAAGGAACAGGGATTTAGTTATATACAGTTTATTGAAGTTATGGATAAAAACTTATGTCAATCAGGGAGAGAACGTTATTCCTTAAACAATAAGGATTATTAGATATTTTTAAAGGACTTGTTTACACTTTGGTATCATGATTTTATGAATGGCAAATATATATCCATAAGGTTATTTGATAGTATTATTCAAAATTTGTTAGGTAATTTACAGGTACTACCATGTTTTTATCTTGGTAGATGTCAAAATCAACGTGTGATAGAAGCAAATGGAAACATTTATCCTTGCGATTTTTATTGTTTAGATGAGTATTACTTAGGTAATATCAATGAAGTAGGTTTCAAAGACATTAATGAAGCTCCATTATTAAAAGACTTCATCCAAGAAAGTTTAGAGTTACCAAATGAATGTAAGCAATGTCCATATTTACGGCTATGTCGAAATGGTTGTAAAAGATATCGAATTAATAATAAGTATTACTATTGTGAAGCCATCACTAGATTCTATGATAATAATCTTCCTAAATTCAAGAAAGTTGTGGAGAAAATTAGTAAGATTTATAGTGAAAATAAAGAGAATGCAAGTATGATCATGGACAAGTAATTATGATAGAAACATATAAGTTTATTAGAAAGGATTACAGATTATGGGAGTTACCTATACTGATAAACTCTTCTTTACCGAACGAAAATTAAAGGCACGCTTAGAAGATATTAAGAATCTTCGTTATCGGGATATTGTTAATATTCCCATCTTACTCGTGAATGAACGCAACACCGATGCTAAATACCCACTCAATGGTCCATGGCAAGAAAAACGTCTTGGGGAATGCTGGAAAGGGCGGGACCAATATCTGTGGGTTACGTTTGATGTAACCATTCCAGCGTCGTTTGTAAGTAAGTCCATTTTATGCTTCGTTGATTTTGGGATTACTGGTGGTGGCGGTAATTCAGGCTTTGAAGCACTTGCTTTTTTAAATGGTAAGCCCTATCAAGGCGTAGATAGTAACCATAAAGAAATATTTTTACCTAATGATGTTGTCGGGAAAAAATTAGATTTAACCCTTAAATTATGGTCTGGACTTGAAGGTGGCGGTAAATCACGGGAAATGGAACATCGTTTTTCCCAAGCCTTTGTTTGTTGGCTTGATGAACGAGTTGATGAATTATATTATTTAGCCAGAGCGATTATTGAAACCAATGAACAACTACCAGAAACTAATGAAAACTCACAAAAATTACTAAAGTTGTTGAATGATACATTTAAATTAATCGACTGGTCAAGTGATGATATTTATTCTAGCCTATATAAAGCTCATGCTTATTTAGTAGAAGGTGTAGAGAAGTTAGAAAAATTTACCGATATCGTCATAAATTGTATCGGTCATACACATATCGATGTGGCTTGGTTATGGCGGTTAAAGCATACTAGAGAAAAAGCAGCACGGAGTTTTACGACTGTTTTAAGACTTATGGAACGCTACCCGCACTACATCTTCTTACAATCACAACCACGTTTGTATGATTACATTAAAGAAGATTACCCAGAAATATATACAGAAATCAAAAAACGCATTCAAGAAGGACGATGGGATGCTAATGGTGCGATGTGGGTAGAAGCTGATTGTAACTTGATTAGTGGCGAAAGTTTAGTGCGGCAAATTCTCTTAGGAAAGAAGTTCTTTAAAGAAGAGTTCGGAAAAGATGCTGATTTCCTCTGGTTACCCGACGTTTTTGGTTACTCCTGGGCCCTTCCACAAATACTTAAGAAATCAGGGGTTAATACCTTCTTAACATCGAAAATAAGTTGGAATCAATATAATAAAATTCCTCACGATACTTTCCTTTGGAAGGGTATCGATGGTACAGAAATCCTAACTCACATGATTACAACTCCACAAGTAAATGCGCCTAAAGAAAGTTGGTTTTATACTTACAATGGTCGCATTCATGCTAACACCATCGCTGAAACCTGGAATCGTTATATCGATAAAGACATCAATAATGAATTATTATTAGCCTATGGGCATGGCGATGGCGGTGGTGGGGTAGAACGCGAAATGTTAGAGTTAATAAAACATTTAGATAAAATGCCTGGCATACCCCATGTCAAAACACAAACAGCTACGGAATTCTTCCATAAACTCCATGAACGCTTACATAAAACTGATCGTTTTATTCCTGAATGGGATGGCGAGTTATACTTGGAATACCATCGTGGCACATACACATCACAAGCATTAATAAAGAAATATAACCGCAAATTAGAAAATTATTATCGCTTAGTGGAAATGTTAAGTGTTTATGCCGAAATAACAAAAGGTGTTCCTTATAATCGGGATACCCTTGAAAAAGGTTGGAAGATTATTTTAACTAATCAATTCCATGATATTATTCCTGGTTCGTCAATTAAAGAAGTATATATCGATGCTGTCGAAGACTATAAAAAAGCTGAGCATTTAGCTAGCGAAGTTTTAAGTAAGTTTGAAGATAGACTTGATAAATCATCTGATACATACTTAATCTTTAACAATAGTAACTGGAATAGAAATGATTATGTATTGATTCCACATAAACATAGTTCGTTCAAAAGTAACGATAGTGTTCTAACAACTCAAGATACTGCTGAAGGTACATTAGTATATTTAGAAAATTTAAAGCCATTAGCCTTTACAGTAATTCAAACCTCTAACGAGAATAATACATTAGTTGAGCCATTTACATTTGACGGACGCATTCTCCAAACACCATTCTATACAATTGAGTTTGATGATAAAGGACATATTAAACATCTTTATGATAAGGAAGCAGAACGTGAAGTGCTAGCCCCAAATCAATGTGGTAATGTAATCCAAACTTTTGAAGATCGACCAATGAGTTATGATGCTTGGGATATTGATATCTATTATCAAGAAAAACCAGCTATTGTTGATAATTTAGTAAAGTTTACGGTTAAGGAAAAAGGACCATTGCGTTTTGTGTTTGAAATAGAATGGCAACATTTACATTCGAAAATTTACCAAGATATTATTTTCTATGCCCATACAAGAAGAATTGACTTTAAAACAAAAGTTGATTGGCGTGAACGACGTCGTTTAATGAAAGTAGCATTTCCAGTAGATATTCGCACCACGAAAGCTACTTATGATATTCAGTTTGGTAATATTGAGCGTCCAAATCACTGGAATACAAGTTGGGATCTAGCTAAGTTTGAAGTTGTTGGTCATAAATGGGCTGACCTTTCCGATGGTGGATATGGTATAAGTCTTTTAAATGATTGTAAATATGGTTATGATATTAAAGGTAATGTCATGCGTCTTACTCTGCTTAAGAGTCCAACTTATCCTGATCCTGAGGCAGACTTAGGCGTTCATGAGTTCACATACGCCTTATATCCACATTTAGATGATTGGCGCAAAGCACGAACAGAAATCGAAGCATTCAAACTTAATAATCCACTTAATGTTTTTGAAGGTTGTTTCGATGAATTATCACAGTCACTAATAATTATCGATAAAAATAATGTGGAAATAAGTGCGATTAAAAAGGCTGAATATGATGATGCTTATATCATAAGATTATATGAGTTTGAAGGTAAAAAGACTAAATGTACATTAACAAGTGATTATACGATTATTACTATTACTGAAACAGACTTAATGGAAAATGAAATTGGTCCTACGGAAAATACACAAGCACTTACGATAACTTTAAATCCTTATGAGATTAGAACATTTAAAATTAGATTTCAAAAATAGATGCAATTAATATAAAAAACATCCTTTTCACATTTATTAGTGAAAAGGATGTTTTTTACATCTAAATTAAATTATTTGTTTCCCCATTTAGCCATTAATGCTTCATATTCAGTTCTTGTGATTCTAATGACTGAACCATGACGTGCACCTTGGGGCATCTTATAATCACTTACAGGTAAGACACGGAAGTCACTTTCAAGACTATCAGTGATTAATGGATAATATCCTTTACCACCGTAATTGTCAACTAGTAATACCCATTTATCTTGACCAATTAACTTAAAGATTTCTGGACCTTCAACACCAGGTTGACTTTCAACTGTTGAATAACGAACAGGAGTGAAAGTATGGTTGAGTAATTGGGTACCTTTATCAGCAAGAATGTTTTTATTTACTTCATCTTTATAGAAACGATAGTAAACACCATTGTGTTCAATAATTGTCATATCAATAACATCACGTTCACGTTGGAGATATAGATTAGGGGCTGTGAAGGTATAGAAATCACGGGTTTTAGCGATATAAATACGGAATTGATCATAGTTTAAGCGACCAAGTTTAGATGACCAGTAGACTAAGAATTCGCCAGTGCGATAGTCATAGTATACTTCTGGTGCCCAAGTACAGCCTGCATCGTCAAAATTGATTTTTACTAAACGTTCATTAGACCAATTGACAAGGTCTGATGATTCCCAAACAACGATGGATTTACTACCAGCAGTTGAAGCACGTCCCCAATCATATCGAGGATAGATTCTTAAATCGGTTGCGATGAGATAGAATTTATCACCTTCAGGTGAACGAACGATGAATGGATCCCGTACCCCTTTTTCGCCAACTGAAGAGGTTAAAACAGGTTTATTACCGTTGAGCTCATTCCAATGTAAACCATCTAAACTAGTCGCAAAATAGATTTGTTCACCATCAGCAGTTGATTCTCCAATAAAATAAACGAATAGGTAAGCATAATAATCATCTTCGGTTAACTCTTTTGTTTTCGCTTTAACGGTTACGAAGATTTCTTTTTCAAGTTCATGACCATTTAATGTAAGTTTCGCCGTTAATTTAACTAAAGTGTCTTCATCTGGTCTATTAACAACACCTAATGGAATTGGTGCATATCCATCATTTTCAGCTGCTGGAACTGTCACTGTATTAATGATATGTGGGTGAGTTGATGTCCAAGTAATTTGTGTATTAAACTCGCCAACTTCAGGTAATGTAATGTTACCACGGATATTATCAGCATTTGGAATAAAGATTTTACTTGCCGCAATTTCTAGTTTCTTTTGGTCAGTATATTCAGCCAACACAATCACCTCAAATTCTTTTTGTAGTTGATAAGCGCCGTTTTTAATGGTGGCAGTTAAGGTAACTTTTTTGTCTTCTTCACCTTGTGGAGGACGAGTTACTCTACCATCATTACGGACATAATTTTGATCGCTTGATTTCCAATCAATAACTGAACCATATTTACCACGGAGTGGTAGATTTATTTTCTCTGTTATTTCATTAGCATTTGCAATAGTGAGTGCTTCATAATCAAGTTGAATTAGCTTTTCACTTTCTTCAATGCTTAATTGTCTTACTTCATCAAATGTAAGAGCACGTTTATAAATTCGAAAATCTTTAATTGAACCTTTGAAGTAATTATCAGCTCGATATGCAGGTTTACCTATATAGTTATACTTTGTTTCACCTAAATCACTAGGTTTGATTGTCACATTAGCATTACGTGCGACTGAGGTATCATACTCATACAATGTAGCTAGTGTTCCATTGTATGTAAAGATGAATTTTGTCCAAACTCCCTTTAAAGCACTGCTGTTTTTAGAAGTATTTTGTTCAGCTTCCCAGCGTCTTTTGGTAACACTTGCACGGAGTATATTAAAACTATCATTTAATAAGCCTAGATAACTTCCATTAGAATAAGCTCCTGCGTCTTCATGTGTACCAAAGGTATATAACCAGAAAGGAATTTCGCTTTCGGGATCAATAAAGGCATCGATAACTATAGTAATACTATCAAGGTCTTTTAGGATGTTGTTTGGTAATTCTACATAACTATCTTCGCCATTAAATGCGAGGGCACCTTTATTATCATATGCTTCATACCAAGTAGTATTATAAGCAATACCATCATTACCATTTTTAGTGAGGTCCTTTATAACATCTCCTGTATTTTCATTGAAATTGTACCAGAGGACGAGATCTTCATCGACGACGAGTTCTGTTGTTGTAGTAGTTTGTTGGGTAGTTGTTGTTTGTGATGTGGTCGTTTCTTGTTCTGTAGTTGTAGAACTTCGTTTGGTGCATGCAACAATTATTAATAGCATAAGAAGTAAAATTAATGTGAACTCTCTTCTCATTTTCTTTATATTATCCTCCTTTGAATATTATCTTAATAACCAATCATCGGTATTGCTTTGGGGAAAGTGGCATAAGGTGCTCTTTCCCCATTTTTTACTGCGTAAATAACTTTTGAAGTTTCGTATACTGCTTCCATCAGTTCTTTATAAGGTTGCATGCAAATATCGACCATTCCAATTTGATAATTCTCGCCATCATATCTTCCTAAACAGAATTGATCATTAAATTGGAACCAATGTGCTCCCACTCCTTGAGGATGGCTAGCTACACGTTCCACAAAGTAACGCCACATTTTACCGCGTTCCTCTTGATTTTCTACACCTTTCAATCCTGTTGCAGGTAGACCTCTGTCTAAAGCACCGCAATGAAACTCACCAATCATGATAGGTAAATCCACTTTGGCATTAGCGACAAAGTTCAAGTCATTGGTAGGATCAAAACTATAACAATTTATCGAAAACACATCAAAGTATTCCCACCCACTCATCATATCATGATTATTAGCTGTTGCCCAGCGTAATCCTAAATTAAGATGGTTCTTATCAACTTTCCGACAACATTCCGAAGGTATGCGAATATATTCTTTGATTAAAAGTGCTGAGTAGTGACGAATATCTGGTGTTGATTTAGGATAACGCGCGGAACATTTTTCAATTGGTTTATTCAAATCAGCAAAATCATGGAAGTCAGAATCCCAAGCTGCATTTAATCGTTCGATGGTTTGATATTTATCCTTTAAATATTTAATAAAACCTGAACGACAATATGTTTGAGCGGGATTATGTAAAACTTCATCTACAATAGCGATGTTTTCTACAAAGGCAAATTCAGGTTCATTTCGTAAGAAATAACCAATCATATAAGGATCATCCACATATGGAGTAAGTTGAGATGCAAATTTTTCTGAATTAAGTTGGTATTCTGGTGCAAGGACATCGGGAAAGTCTCGGAATATTAATGTTTCCGTAGTAGGGAAACCATATAATTGACGTACATACGGAATTTGGATATTTCTATTATTTCGTATAATTCCAGAAAAATTACCAATCGTATTTAAACCATACTTTTTTAAAATATTATATGTAAGTTCTTCCCATTTTTCATACCAGTTGTTTCCGTATACACGTTTGAGATTTATACCAGTAAAGAAAACGGTTTTTGCATAATCTTTTGGCATATATTTGGCACGTTGACGTTCACCTATACGATAGAAATCTTTAAATTCAGGATCATCAACATCAGGTAAATAATCACAGAGTTTTTCAAAATGATCGATACGGCATTCATCTCCAGGATTTACACCACATGGTCCAACAGAAAAATAATCGCATCCATCAGGGTCGACGAGATGCCAGCGACCAGCAGAATCCTTGTAAGTTCTAAAGAATCCTGTACCTTCTGTAAGTTTACGAGTTTTGTCGCCACCCCATTTATTCCAATTTGCGAAAGGATAATTTGCATCACCTTCATGTTTTTGGAGTGCATCTTTTAGTTGTGAGAACGAATATATTTTACTAGGCCAATCTTTTCTTTTCCATTGTCCAAATTCATCAACTAGTTTAATATCTGGAATAGGGAATTCTTCAGGCATTTCATCGCTTAAATAAAAATTCTCAAAACTAAGCGTAACATCATGGAACGTTTTTTCAATACCTAGTTCAAACCGTTCAACTTCATTGCGGTTGGTTCGTTGTCCGTGAACTACTAATTTAAGCGTACCAGGTGTCCGATTAGTAAAAATCGTTGAACAGTCTAAAAGGTTTAGATCTAGACAAATGCGAGTTTTAAATTCTGGTAAAAGACCAAAACGGAAGAAAATATTCTCATGTGTTTGATTTGGTAAAAAACAACGAAACATCATTGCGACGGAATGCTCTTCTTTGACTATTACATCACCTATTACATATCTATGACTAGAAGTATTAATTTGTGGAATAACTAGTCCTCCACCTTTAGCGTAAAGTTTAATCTCAATTTTATCATTAGTACAATAGCTAATTTCACCATCACGGACGTGGGTTTTGGTAAAATCAATTTTCATTTTTAATCCTCCACATATAATTTAACTGGTAATTTTAGTTTATTTCCGCTATACTAGCACGATAATACTAACTTATGTTATAATAAGAATAAAGTAATTAACTTTAGAATAACATTATGATTTTTAGTTGTCAATATTTAGCAGATTTTAGTTAGGAAAAGCACAGATATCTTTAGTAAATCTAAGTTAAATTAAAGTTTTTTTTCACGAATATTTAAGAAAAATTTGGTTGATTTATGGGAAAGAACAAAAATATTTTACTAAAATAACTTGATTAATTGTCAATCTATAGTCTATAATGTAAACATGAGATTAAGTGAATGAGTGATACTAATGGTTAGTTATCGTTCTTTAATTAATGGATTGAAGACTTTTAACCATAATGTTAGTTTATGTGATGGTTGGATCGATAGAATAAAAATGATGGCAACTCACCCGCTTTTTAAAAAAAGAGTGGATAACATATTAGAATTACATGAGCAATTTAAACGGGAACCATTAATACAATTTCGCTATACCGACTATCAAATCTTTAAAAGCACTGGTTCGCGCAAAGAATTCCAAGATTATTACTTTCGCAATCAATTGCGATTAGAAGTCGCCAGTATCGCTTATCTCATAAATGAATCATCCGATAATCGGTCACATTTAGAAAATGTTCTGTTTCAATTATGTACTGAGTATCTATGGGCTTTACAAGCTCATATTAAGCAAGTATGTAAAGATACACGATATAATCCTCAACGAGAACTTGACTTGTTTAGTTGCGAAATGGCTTTTACGCTTGCTGAAATAACCTACCTGTTCCGTGGTAAGATTGATGATGATTTATGCAACTTCATTACTACGGAAATAAATGAACGTATCTTCATACCATATATGCTTGAAGAGAAGTTAAAATGGTGGGAAGTAACCGACATGAATTGGGCTGCCGTCTGTGCCGGATCGATAGGTGCAGCAGCTATTTATTTAATATCCGATGAAAGCGCATTAGCACCGATTCTACTTAAGGTACTAGCAACTTTAGGTGGATACCTTGACGGATTTCCCGAAGATGGTGCTTGTCTAGAAGGATATGAGTATTGGAAATATGGTTTTAGTTTCTATGTTTATTTTGCAGATTTATTAAAAAGAAGAACTAATAATCATATTAATCTCTTTCAAATAGAAAAGGTTAAACAGGTTGCAACTTTTCAACAAAAAGCTTTTCTCATCGATGATTATATCCTACCATTTTCAGATACTGATTTAACAAGTAGACATTTATTAGGATTAACACACTATCTCGCGAAGTTATACCAAACGCAAGTTTTACCACCTGAGATCATGGTAGACCGTACTACAGATGGCCATTATCGTTGGGTAAATCTAGTGCGAGATTTTCTATGGTATGAACCAAACCTAAAAGTGCCAAAATTTGATGAGAATGATTATTGTTTTAAAGAATCGCAAATATTAGTTAGTAAGAAAAGATTTAATGATAAACGGATTGTGTTTGCTTTTAAAGGCGGACATAACGGTGAACCACATAATCATAATGATATAGGCACATTTATTTTACAAGTTGAGCATGATACGTTGATTAGTGATCTTGGTAGAGGTGAATATACGAAACAGTATTTTGATGAAAACTTACGTTATAATTATCTCACTTGTAGTTCATATGGACATTCAGTTCCGATTATCAATGGTTATGGACAAGCAAGCGGAAGAGATAAATGCGGAATCAATTTTGAAGTAAATCTTCATGATGTTATCCGTGGGAAGTTAAATTTAACCCATGCTTATGAAGATCCAAGTTTACTACAATTTATTCGACATTTTACTTACCAAGCTAGTCAACCATGTTTAATAATCGAAGATGAGTTTTTATTTAATAAGCATAATAATCATATTACGGAAAGATTTATAACTGTATGTCCGGTAAAAATGATATCACCCAATAGTGTAAGTATTATTGGTAAAAACTCTACTTTATTAATCCAAAGTGATAATATAAACAGCATTGAAATAAAGAAAGAAGTTTATAAGAATCATAGATATGAGGAAAAAGAAGCATACCTGATTGATTTTCATTGCCAAGTAGACGCTCAGACAAAACTACGTTTTAACTTCGCTTGGTTGGATGTTAAATAATAATAGATAATAATTTTCAAGAAATGTGGGAGGTAGTATGAAAAAAATATTCGTATTATTTAGTTTGATTCTTTTACTAATTGTTGTGGGCTGTAAAAAATCACAAGTAACCACAGAAGAAACCACAACAACTGAACCAACTACTACGACAGAGGACGAACCTCAATTCGTGATTAGCGATCCAAGTGAAACAAAAGATAGTTTTTCTAAAGAACCAATGAATACAAAATTAGAACCAATTGATGGAATTAAGGTTGTTTTCCAATATGATCAACCAGTTCCCTCTTTTGATACATGGGAAACTAAGGAAGAACCACGTAATCATTTTTCTTTAAATGGTGATTGGTATTTTAGAACTGACCCTGAAAATGTAGGTGTTAAAGAAAAATGGTATTCGCCATATTACGACTTTACAAGTTGGGAACTACGTCCTGTACCAAGCAGTTGGGATACTTATGATAACGGTCTCAATAAACCATGGGGTGTAGGTTATGCCTTCTATGATGGCTATGCATGGTATAATCGGACCTTTGAATTAGATGAAACTTGGCAAGATCAATACATAAAGATTAATTTCCTTGGAGTAAACTATCGTTCATGGATTTATATAAATGGAAAGTTGATTGGTGCTCATGAAAGTGGTAACACAGCTTTCTCACTTGATATAACCGATTATGTTCGTAAAGGTACGAATTATATTTCTGTGAGAGTATATCGTCGCCCTGATTTCGAAGATTATACTGTTGGTGAAGGTAATTTCAAAGATGTAATTGATAATAATAGTATACCTGCTGGACATGTGGATTATTGGCCATATGCAGGAATTACCCGCGACGTTTATCTTGAGGGTACCAACAAATTAACAGTAAGTAAAATTCTTACAAATCCAAATATTCAAAATAGAACATTAGAAATGTACGCAGTTATTTATAATACTGATACAGTTGTTCGTTCAGCAAAATTAGCATATGATCCTGGTCAAAATACTGGTGGAACTGTACAAACAGTTGATATAACTGTTCAACCAGGAGAAACGAGAGTATATAAAGCGACATTATCAGTTCCTGATACAAAACTATGGAGTTATGTCAGCCCTAATCTTTATACTGGTTATGTACGCCTATTAGATGAAGAAAATAATAAACTCGATGAGTTACACGTTGACTATGGTATGCGTCAATTTACAGTTCAAGGCTCATCAATTTATCTCAATGGGCAAGAAGTCTTCTTAAAAGGTACTTGCTGGCATGAAGAAACATTAAAGAGCGGACGTTCCTTACGAAAAGATGAGTACGACTTTGAACTATCTCTCGTTAAAGGAATGAACATGAACTTCATTCGTAATAGCCACTACAATCGTCATCCATACGTTTATGAATGGGCAGATCGTGAAGGCATCATGGTTATGGATGAAACAGAAAACATGTGGTTAGGTCGTCAAGCCATCTATAATCAATACAGAAATTATAGATTATCATACGCAGCAGTACTGATGACCACATGGAATCAAATCAACCATCCATCCGTTATTATTTGGAGTTTATCTAATGAAGTAAGTTATGATGGAGTTTACAGTTCATGGATTAAAGAATTATATGATGCAACAAAAGCTGTTGACATTCAAAAACGTCCAGTAAGCTGGGCAGCTGTCAATACAGATGACCCCGCATTCGCATTAGCAGATATTATTGGTTTCAACGAATATGCTGGTTTCTTCTGGGGAATAAATGAAGATTTAACTGGTGTATTAGAAGGTGTTCATAACCGTTTCCCTAACAAACCATTATTGATTACAGAAAATGGTTCATGGAGCGTATTAGGAAATGTAGGTTATCCAGGATCAGGTGGCGGTACTGAACATTGGCAAGCTGATAATGCTGAATCCCATTACAAACAAGCAGTTGCGAAGAAGGATTATGTTGTTGGTTATACTTTCTGGGTATTAAAAGACTATAAGACACGTAATGGTTACAATACACAATCACAAGCAATCTCTACAATGGGTGTAGTACCATTCTATTACTCGCAGGAAACATATGAAAACGCTAGTAGTATGGGTGTTGATATCCGTAAGGTTGTTTACTACCGTTTCAGATCATTAAAGAATCCTTACACATATGTTCCAGAAGAATAGAGAAGTTCATGTAAAAATATGCTAGGGGATTTTTCCCTTAGCATATCTTTAATTTAGTATTACCTTAACTAAAAAAAGTGTAAAATTTGCTTTTTAATTTCAGTACTCGTGAAAGCGCTTAATTGGTAGTACAAATCATGCAAATATTTATAGCGTTAGGAGGTTACCATGGTAATTCGCCGATGTATTGCTTATTTCTTAGATGTTTTTCTGTTAATAGTTCTGCATTCCCTTCTATATTTTGGCTTGGGTGTTGCCTTTTATCAAGATTTCCTCATAAGTAATAAATTATCCATAGTTCTTTTCTATACCATTTTCATTCTATTATATATTGCTTATTACTGTGTATTACCAATGTTTTGGGATGGCAATACCTTATTTAAAAAAGCTTTAGGAGTAAGATTAAACTTAGAAGGCGCAAATGTAAAAGTATTCTTCTATCTTTTAATCAAGTACTTGTTAGTTCGGTTAATCCTTACTATTGTTACTTTTGGACTTGCAGCACTTTACGATATGATTTACATCAAGAGACACGCAGGACAGTCATTAATCGATAAATTACTAAATATTAATGTAATTTATCCATGATTACCTTAATAGTAAAGGAGGTTAATTTATGCGCAAACTATTATCACTAATAATAGTTATTGTAGGACTTACAGCAGCGTTGTTTTGTTTAGCAAGTCCGTCAAATGTACGAGCTGAAGATACAACAACAACTGAAGAAACGGAAGAACCAAATCCAGGTTATAACTTGGATGATTTAATTAAAGATCTGTTTCGTTATAAGTTTTACAATACATATCTAGAAGAACATGCAGGAGCACCAAGTCCTAATGATGTGATTAATATTAATATCTTTGATTATGAAGTAGAAGATATGGATATTGATGCATATGAAGACTATATTGTAACAGATGAAAAGGGTACCATTACATGGACATTCCAAGTATCTAACCCTGGTTTTTATAATTTAAAGCTAACTTATTATCCCGTACTCGGTCGTAGTTCTGATATACAACGAGAAATCTACATTGATGGAGAAATTCCTTTTGATGGATTAGACCAAGTAGAGTTTAGTAGAATCTGGATTGATAATGAAGGTATTATCAAAAAAGGTAACCATGAAGTACGTACTGATCAAGTTGAACAGCCTGCTTGGCAAACAGTTTATATATCAGATTCCCAAAAATATGTACAAGGTCCATTCAAGATTTATTTAGCCGAAGGACAACATACATTAAGCTTTAAATCAATAGCGGAACCAATGGCTATTAGTGCCATTTCCTTTGAACAAGCTCCAGAGGTTCCTAGTTATCAAGACTACATTAAGGAATTAATCGATAGATATCCAGTCTATAATGGCAAAAATATCAAATTCCAAGCTGAAAGAGTTGGTGGAGATAACAATGCCCTTGTTGGCTTAAAGAAGTCATCACCAATGCTTTATCCAATCTCAAACTTCTCAAACTCCCGCGTTGAACCTTATCATCCATATGAAATTCGCCTAAACACTATCGGTGGAACAAACTGGCGCATTATTGGTGATTGGATTACCTGGGAATTTGAAGTACCTCAAGATGGCTTATATACAATTAACTTTAATGCAATTCAAAATGCTAGCCGTGGTTCATTCTCAGTACGGGAATTAAGAGTAAATGGTGAAGTTCCTTTCCAAGAAGCATATGATATCACCATTAATTATGATACTGAGTTTCAAATGTACACCATTGGTGGCAATGAACCATATTTATTTTATCTTAAAAAAGGTGTCAACTCCATTACCTTAGAGGTTGCATTAGGAAAAATGGGACCACTTATTCAAGAAGTGCGCGTAAGTGTCATGATTCTTAATGACTTATATCGCAAGATTACGAAAATTACAGGTGTGACACCAAAAGATTATATTGATTATCAATTAGAAGAAAAATTACCACAAATGATTCCTACCTTTATTCAAGAACGTGATCGTTTAGCAAGAATCGTTCGGGATATCAAGACAATAGCTGGTGATACCAGTGATAAAACTGCACTTCTTGATCAAATGGTAGCGCAATTAAATGATTTAATTAAAAAACCTGAAAAAATAATTAATCAATTATATCGTTTCCAATCTAATATTTCAGCTATGAGTACTTGGATTCTCCAAGTAAGCGAACAACCATTAGAAATCGATTACTTTATCATCGCTGGTCCAAATAGTAAACTTCCTAAAGTTCGTCCTAATATATTTGAAACCATTTATTATAATATTTTCCGTTTAATTTCTACCTTCTTCGTTGATTACAATAATTTCGTAAGCGATGGAACTAATAATCCAAGAAACGGAAATAGTGTGGAAGTATGGATTCAAAGTGGGCGTGACCAAGCGCAAATATTAAGAAATCTTATTGATAACTCATTTACTCCGAAGACAGGAATATCAGTTAATCTCAAGTTAGTGCCTGGTGGTGTAATTTTACCAGCAACATTTGCGGGTAATGGACCCGATGTTGTATTAGGTATTGGTGGAGATACTGTAGTAAACTTCGCAATGCGTGATGCATTACAAGATTTAACAGAGTTTTCTGATTTTAACGTTGTTAAGCAACAATTTGTTGAAGAAGCATTCATGCAAAGCTCATATCAAGGTGGAGTTTATGGGTTACCAGAAACCCAAAGTTTCTTCATGTTATTCTATCGCGAAGATATTCTCAATGAATTAGGATTAAAAGTTCCTGAAACATGGGAAGAAGTATATGATATGATTCCTATTCTTGAGATGAATAATTATGAATTCTATATACCAAGTAACTTACAAATGTATGCGACTATTCTCTATCAACTTGGTGGCACGATGTATTTAGGCGAAGGTAATGACTTAGGTATTGAAAGTGGTCTAACATCTGAGGAAGCAATGCGTGCTTTTGAAATCTGGACCGATTTCTATACAAGTTACAAACTCGCCATCGAAGCTAACTTTGCGAACCGTTTCCGTACTGGTGAAATGCCAATCGGAATTGCTGATTATACAACCTATAATACCTTCCAAGTATTCGCACCAGAAATTAGTGGTTTATGGGGCTTCGCACCATTACCAGGCTTTAGACAAGAAGATGGCTCGATAAATAATGCTTCGATTTCTGGCGTAAGTAGTACCATAATGTTAAAGTCAGCTAAGAATAAAGAAGCTAGCTGGGAATTTATGAAATGGTGGGTAAGTGCCGATACACAAGTTAATTACGGGCGTTCACTTGAAGCAATTATGGGTGCTGCAGCTCGTTATAATACTGCTAATCTTGAAGCAGTTGGGCGTTTACCATGGGCTTCTAAAGATTATGAAATGTTAATGAAACAATTCCAAAATGTTAAGGTTATTCCTGAAGTTCCAGGTGGTTATATCACAGGAAGACATGTCGACTATGCCTTAAAAGCAGTAGTTAACAGTGGTACGAATCCACGTGAATCATTATATGAGAATGTTAAATATATTAATGACGAGTTGACGAAGAAACGTCAAGAATTCAATCTTACCTATAGGGAAGAGGGTAATAAATAATGGAACAAGTAGCAAACAATAAACCTTTAACAAAACGTCAGATATTATGGAAGAACATTAAACTGAATAAAACGAAATATCTAATGGTAGCACCATTCATGCTTTGTTTCTTCCTCTTTACCTTCTTACCAGTTGTTTTGGCGATGATTATAAGTTTCACAAACTTTAACATGCTAGAATGGCCAGACTTCGTTGGATTTACAAACTACATTAATCTCTTATTTAAAGATGATATTTTCCTCATCGCTATTAAGAATACATTAATTATCGCATTCATAACTGGTCCAATAAGTTATCTATTATGTTTCGTATTGGCATGGTTAATTAATGAATTGAAAAAACCTTTAAGAGTATTTTTAACAGTGGTATTCTATGCTCCATCAATTAGTGGTAATGCTTACTTGATTTGGAAATTGATCTTCTCAAGTGACCTTTATGGTTATGCAAACTCAATCTTAATTGATATGGGTATTATCTCTGAGCCCATCCTCTGGTTAGCTAACGCTAATTACATTATTTGGATATTAATACTAGTACAATTATGGTTGAGTTTAGGTGTAAGTTTTCTATCATTCATTGCCGGTTTACAAAATGTTGACAGAACGCTTTATGAAGCAGGCGCAATTGATGGTATTAGGAACCGTTGGCAAGAATTATGGTATATCACATTGCCATCGATGAAACCACAATTATTATTCGGTGCTGTTATGCAAATAACATCATCGTTTGCGGTTGGTAGTGTCTCCATCGAAATGGCTGGTTTACCATCAACCGAATATGCAGGTCACACAATTCTAACCCACTTAATTGACTACGGTTCAACACGGTATGAAATGGGGTACGCATCGGCTATCGCTACAGTATTGTTCCTAACTATGATCTTTGCGAACCTCGTAGTTCAAAAACTCTTAAGAAGGGTGGGTAACTAACATGAAAAAGTTGAATTTAAAGTTTCTAAAACGTGAGAAAAAAATGAAAGGTAAGTCAGGAAAACGGCTAAATCGTAGCCTGTATGGTGATATTATTCTCTTTACTTTCCTTTTCATTTTTGGTCTCTTTAGTGCTTGGCCAATGATCTTCGTTATCAATAATGCGTTTAAACCATTAAACGAAATTCTCTTATTCCCACCTAAATTGTTTGTTAAGAACCCGACCTTTGATAACTTTAGAGATATGTTTGTATTGATGAATAACTCGTGGGTACCATTTAGTAGATATCTCTTCAATACGCTTTTCATCACAATTGTTGGAACGGTTGGAAGTGTATTTATCAGTTCCTTGGCAGCATTTCCACTTGCTAAATATAACTTCCCTGGTTCGAAATTAATGTCAAAGATGATTGTCTACTCATTAATGTTCAGTTCAGCTGTTACTGGTATTCCAAGTTATATCATTATCTCACGTTTACAAATGCTTGATACTTTCTGGGCAATTTTAATTCCAACATTTGGTACAACATTAGGATTATATTTAATGCAAAACTTTATGAGCCAAATTCCTACCGATCTAATTGAATCAGCTAAAATGGACGGTGCGGGTGAGTTTAAGATCTATTGGAAAATCATTATGCCTTTAGCTCGTCCTGCCTGGTTAACCTTAGTTATCCTACAATTCCAAAACTTATGGGGTAATACTGGTGGAACATATATTTACGAAGAAAAATTAAAGCCATTGAGTTACGCCCTCTCACAAATCGTGAATGCTGGGGTAGCCCGTACAGGTGTTGCAGCAGCGGTAACATTACTGATGTTAGTCGTACCATTATCTGTCTTCATCATTTCTCAAAGTAATGTTATCGAAACAATGGCGACATCTGGTATTAAGGAATAGGAGGATTTTCATGAAAAAAGTCCTAAGTTTTATATTAGTTACAACGATATTACTCCTTATACCATTACAAGTTAGGGCTAACGAATATCGTACACGTGATTACAATTATAACTTTTGGTTAAAACCTGTTCCTAGTACGCCTGGGTATCGGTTAGAAAAAATTGTTAATGTTGCAAGTTTACCTGGTGTATTCAATTATCAAGAAAGTACAGATATTCACGTCGGTAAAGATAAAATATACATTGTCGATACAGCTGGCAGTCAAGTAATAGTAACGGATCATGATTTTAACTTCATATACCGTATTAGAACCTTTATCGATGAAAATAAAGTTTTTATCCGTGAGAATGGTGTGCAAGTGACGCTTACTAACCCTGAAGGCGTCTTCGAAGCTCCTAATGGTGATCTCTATGTAGCTGATACGGGTTATCGTGGTGGACCAGATGGTTCTTCACGGATAATCGTCTTCTCACCAAAGACTCACACAGACGGTTCATTCTTCTATTATGTAAAGAATATTATATATAAACCAGAAAACTACATGGGTAAAACCAACTTCCTACCATCAAAACTTGTTGTCGATAATGCTTATCGTATTTACGTTATTGTTCAAGGTGGTAATGAAGGAATTGTTGTCTTAAATAATGATGGTTCATTTAGTCGTTTCTTTGGTACCAATGAAATTAGAATTAATCCTATTGATTATTTCTGGAAAAAACTTGCTTCCAAAGAACAAAAACAAAAAATGAACTTAACATTCGCACCACCATTCAACAATATTGATGTAGACCGTAACGGTTTTATCTATGCAACAAACTCTGATTCATCAACAATTTATAAAGTTGTTCGCTTAAATCCAAGCGGGTTGAACGTTATTCGCCAAGAAGGTTATACATTGCCAATTGGTGATATCGCAACTGCCCGTGATGAATCACGTTCTAACTTTATTGCTGTCTCCGTTAATGATTATGGTATGTATCTAGTGTTAGATTCTAGTAAAGGAAAAATATTCTTATATAACTTTGACGGAGAACTCCTGTTTATCATCAGTGGAATGGGAAATATCGAAGGGCGAACTATCTTACCAGCAGATGTATCTTGGTTAGGTGATAAAATCTTAGTTACTGATAAAACCACAGGTTATGTATTGGTATTTACACCTACTGAGTTTGGTAAGCTCGTTATTGGAGCAACAAAAGATTACTTTGCAGGCAAATGGGATGCTGCAGGTGAACAATGGAAGAAGGCAATTGAATATAATGCAAACTATGAGTTAGCTTATGTTGGATATGGGAAAATGCTTTATATGAATGGCGACTATAAAGAAGCTGCTGAATACTTCAAACTAGGTAATAATAAGAACTATTATTCATTAGCTTATAAAAAATATCGTGCTGAATATATGCAAGAGCATTTCTTACTATTCTTAACCCCGATGATATTATTAGCTGGATTAGTAATCTACTCCGAAGTTCAGTACAATAGGAAGAGGGGGTAAAACGCAATGAAGAATTTTCTAAACATGTTATCTTATTCAAAATACGTGCTATTCCATCCCTTTGATGGGTTTTATGAAATAAAAATCCGTGACAAAGGTAACGCCCTTATTGCCACGATTTTCATTGTCATACTTGGCATTATCGATGTATTAACAGTTCAGTATGCAGGATTTATGGTAAACTATACCGATCCCACCCGAATCAATAGTCTTACCACCTTCTTCTATAGTATCTTCCCTTATCTGCTATTTGTTATCGCTAATTATTCCACAACAACCCTCTTCGATGGCAAGGGCAGAATGAGAGAAATCTATATTGTTATAGGATACTCCTTAATCCCAGTAATCATGACAAGAATTATTGCGCTAATACTCAGTCATTATATTACTGGCGATGAAATCATGCTATATAACATCTTGCTAGGTGCAGGAATGGCTTGGTTTGCCATCTTAGCCTTTTCTGGATTAGTAACAATTCATGAATATGGTTTCTTTAAGAACATCGTTACCCTTTTATTTACTGCTTTGGCAATTGCCATCATTATGTTCCTAGCGCTGCTATTCTATTCATTAATTCAACAATTCATCTCATTTGTTGTCGTATTATACAGAGAAATAGTCTTCCGTGTAGGAGGTTGGTTTTCATGACAAAAATCAAAAATTTCTTTAATAAACTGCCAACCTATATTAAAAAAGGTTTTGAATGGATATATGATCATAAATATTTATCTTTATTAGGTATTATTGCGATTGTATTAGTATTTATTGGAATTAATTATCTCTTTTCAATTAAATATCATCCAGTTCGAAATGTTCAATCTCCTAAAAGTACCATTAGCGAAGTTATTGAACAAATACCTAATGATGCTGGTGTAGTTAAGGTTGCAGAAAATGATACAAAAGAATTATATATTGATACTACAAATACCAACATCATTGTTATCGATAAAAAAACTGGCTATCGGTGGGAATCCATTGGATTAGGTACTATTGATAATCCAGCCAGGGTAAGTCAAACACAAGAAAAGTATCTTGCCAACTTTGAAATCACATATTTACGTGATGATGGTACTACGGGTACGATGAATGGCTACACCTATAGTGTAAAAAATGGTGATTATGATATTTATACTATTAATAATGGTGTACAAATAACTTATCGCATGCAAGATAAAACCATTAGAATTTTCGAATACATACCAAAGAAGATAAGCTATGAACGTTTTGAAGAAAAAATTCAAAAGCCACTCGACGAAATCTACGAAGAAGGCTTAATTACACCAATTGAGTATGAAAACTTCTTATTGCTTTGGAACAGTTTTTATTCGAAGAATAATAACTTGCAAGCCTATATTTATAGTGCTGCTTCGCAACCAATTACGTCGTCTGCACAATTAATAGTTAAAATTATCAATCTCATTGGGTATACTGCTGAAGATCTCATCCACGATAACTCAATGTTTGATGAAAAAACGGAGTTTACCGTTAACACTATTTATACTGTAATACTTGAAGTAACATTGGATGGCGATGATTTACTAGTAAATGTTCCTACAGGTTATGCAGTAAGCAATAATGATGTTGACCAAGTTCAAAATATTAGTGTTTTCCCATATTTTGGCAATGTAACTGTTGAGAAAACTAATCGCGATAACCCTGGCTACTTGTTTATTCCTGATGGCCCTGGTGCTTTAGTTCAATTAAACAGTTACAATCCAGATTATGCTAGTTTTAGTAAAATTATGTATAATAATGATGCCTATGATAAGTATTACTTGTTAGGTGATTATTATACTGAAGAAATGTACATGCCAGTATTCGGTATGTACAACTCTAAACCTAACGATGAAAACTGGTATGGTTTCTTTACAATTATCGAAAATGGCGCTGAATTAGCAACTCTCAAAGCAGCAGTTGCCAATCGTACTAGTGTTAAAACTATTAACCAAGTTTATGCTGATTTTGCTTTATTACAAAAATCTTACGTATTACTATATGGATATTATGCTTCTGATACCACTTCACACTTAATGGTATCGCAAAAATATGATTATAATATTAAGTTACGTTATAAACTACTAACGAAAGAAAGCGAAATTACTTACTTTGATTTAGTTAAAGTTTATCAAAATTACTTAATTGAAAAATACAACCTAGAACGCAACCATAATTACAAACCCAAAATGTTCATTGACTTAATTGGTAATGTTACTGTTAAAAATTATTTTGCGGGAATTCCTTATATAGATGATCTTTCCATGACTACATTTACCGAGTCTATTAAGATACTTGAAGAATTAGAAGGAGTAGACAAGGTAGTTAACTATTTAGGAGCTATTAATAATGGAATTAATCAATCTCTGCCATCAAAGATAAAGTTTGTCAAAGAAAATGGCGGTTATCGTGACTTTGTCAAACTGCAAGAATATGTAGCAAATCAAAATGATGAATTGTTTGTGAATGTAAACCTACTCAAAGTATATGGAAAAGATAATGATTTTAAGAAAAAGATGGCTATTGAACCATTAGATACTTCTAAATTAACGTTATATAAGTTTAATCTAGCGACAGGGCAATTTAATTTTGAAACCCAACCTTACCATATTTTAAGCCCAGCTTATTTAACCGATGTAGTTAACAAGTTTATGAAGAGTAATAAATACTTTAATAGTATTAGTTTATATGATTTAGGTAGCACTTACTTAGTTGATTATAATGAAAAGAATGTCATCACACCATTAGCAGCAAAAATGATTGAGCAAGAAAATCTGCAAAAATTAACAGATTACAATCTCATCTTAAGAGATCCTTATGCTGAAAATTATCAATATGCAGATTACATTACTGATTTATCCCGTGAAAGTAGTAACTACTATTTCTTTACTACAAGCATTCCTTTCAAACAATTAGTTCTTAATGGCTTAGTTGAATATACAACTAATGACGTCAACTTTAATACTTATCATAATAGTCGCTACTATCTCTTACAGGCTTTAGAACTTGGTTCACATATGAAGTATACTTTAAGTTATAAAGATTCCACTTTATTAAAAGATACAGAGTTTAATTATTACAATTCAACAAAATATTCTACTTGGATTGAAGATATCAAGAATAATTATCAAGAATTAGATGAAGCATTCAATATCATTGGTACAAATGAAATCGTTAATCATGAAATGCTTGCACATAATGTCTTCAAAACAACCTATAGTTCAGGTGTATCAGTAATTGTGAACTATAATCTATACGATGTCACTATTAACGATGAATTTATTATCGCTGGGCTAAGTTATATCATAGAGGAGGAATGAAAAATTGAAAAAGATTAGATTAACATATGAGCAACAGAAAAAAATTAACGGAATAATCTTCCTCTTGCCCTTCCTCATTGGTTTCCTCTTATTCTTCCTTATCCCTATTATTACGACAATTGTCTTTAGTCTTAACATTGTCGGTGTTGCTGATGAGGGTGGACGTAGTTTAACTTGGAATGGTTTTAAAAACTACTATGACTTGTTCTTTGTTGAACTAGCCAGCGATAATCAAACCCAAATATATCGGATGTTTTATGAAGAGTTTAGAAATATTATCATAAATACACCATTAATTGTTATCTTTAGTTTATTCGCAGCAATCTTACTAAATCGTAAGTTTAAAGGTCAAGGAATAGTCCGCGTAATCTTCTTCTTACCAATTGTCTTAGGGTTAAATATCGTTGTTAACCTTATGACAATGTCTCAAGGTTCTAGTTACATTGATGCACGGACTAGTGGTGTAACAGTTTTCTCAAGTGATATGTTACAGAACGTGTTTTTAAATGCAGGGTTAGGGCAAGGTATGGTAACCTTCCTTGCATCATCAGTATCACGTATCTTCACAATCATGGCTCAAAGTGGGGTGCAAATTCTCATTTACTTAGCTGGTTTACAATCTATTAACCCTTCACTTTATGAAGTAGCAGATATTGAAGGTGCTAATCAATACGAAACATTCTGGAAGATTACGTTACCACTCATTGCACCGCTTATGGTATTCGTAGCTATCTACACTGTTGTTGACATGTTCTTAGCATCATCATTAACAAATGAAATCTATACATTTACATTTGTTAAAAATAAAATTGGTATTGGCGCAGCGTTATCTGTATGTTACCTCGTCTTTGTTCTCTTAATCGTTGGGGTAATTTGGTTGCTAGCGCAATGGAAGGTGATGAAACGATGATGAATGAATTTAATGAAAATATCCATCGTTTACGTAAAGAGAAAGAAAGTTTAGCATATCGTAATATTAGACTTTACAATGTTCGTCGAAAAATTTCTAAAACGCTAACTAATATTTTCTTCATGGGTTTAGTAATTGGTCTCTCTTTCGTTATTCTTTATCCCTTCCTAAAACTATTCCCACTTGTTTTTAACCGCTTAGACGAAATTGGTAGACCAAATGCTGTATGGATACCACAGTACCCGTCTGTCAAATCATTCCAAATTGCATATTATTTATTAACAAGCATTGATAAACTAATAATTCTAAAATCATTGTTATACGCTTTAGTAATTGCCCTAATTCAAACCTTCGTGAGTGCGATGGCTGGTTACTCTCTAGCAAGAGTTAATTTCAAAGGTAAAGGTATTATCTTTGCGATTGTTATCTTAACTTTCATCGTTCCTCCACAAGCAACTCTTATTTCTCAATATTTACGGTTTAAAGATTTTGATATCTTTGGTATATTTAAAGCAATTACTGGAGATAAACTCGATTTAATTAACAAGCCAATAACACTATATTTACTCGCTATATTCGGGTTTGGTGTTAAGCAAAGTCTCTTTATCTTCATCTTTAGACAATTCTTCGTAAGTATTCCACACGAGTTAGAAGAAGCAGCGGTAATTGACGGATGTGGTTTCTATAGAACATATTTCCGGGTTATGTTACCTAATGCGATTCCTGCTATTCTAACAGTATTGGTATTTGCCTTTGTATGGAACTATGGAGATACTTACTATACATATTATTTCCATCCTAAAGGCCCATATCTAAGTATTGTCCTAAACAGAACATTCCAAGAAAATCAATTTGACTTCGTCAAGAGTTTGGCTTGGTATCGTTTTGATGTAATGACATTTACAACATTCTCCTTCGATGCTGTTAAGCAAGCAGCTTTACTAATTTTCTTAGCACCACTATTAGTACTATACTTTATTATTCAAAAACGCTTCGTTGAAAACTTTGAAGCTGCGGGAATTGTTGGATAATTTACTAAATATTTTTTGATAATAAAATCAATAAATGTCAATTATATAAAGAAATTTGCATATTAATGTAATTAATTAACATACATACTAGTTACAAATATAAAGAATTTTACTTATGGCTAGTTGAAATTTCAGTAAAATTTGATATACTATAATTAAATTAGTAATGTATCCGCTAACATTGCTGATAATTTCACACCAATTTGTAAATTAAATGGGAATAAATCTCATTTAATTGATAAATAATAAAAAAATAAGGGAGGTTTAAGTGTGAAACTACGTAAATTGGTTCTTGTATTATTAACGCTAACGTTAATATTAGTATTAGCGGGCTGTAAAAAAGGCCAAAAAACAACAACTACAAAAGGACCAGATACAACTACAACACAACCACAACAATCTACTACAACAACAGGTCAACAGCAAACAACAACTACTAGACCTACACCTTCTCAACCAACAGTTATTAGAGTAGCTATTTGGTGGCAAGCTGGTGACGACCCAACTTACAGAGATCCAGCTACAGGTGAATATCCTGATGCAATGCCAATAGCACTCCGGGAAGCTAGACTTCAAGCACTTGAAACAGTAAAAGAACAATTAAATGTTGAAATTCAATTCGTGCAATATCAAGACGTATTCCAAGAAGTGCTACAATCAGTTTTAGCTAACGACCCAATTGCTGAAATCGTTGGAATGTGGGGCGGTTCACAAGGTACAGTAATCGGCCAAAACGTATTCCAAGACATCACTGAATTCCGTCATTTATTTGGTGACGAAGCATTCTGGATGTTAGGTTCAATGGATATGTTTGGCAAGACAATGGGGTTCTCTTTCCAACCAAATGCTGGCTTTGAATATTGGCCATTAGTTTATAACATTACTATGTTACAAGAATGTGATGAACTAGTAGCAAAATATTCAGATGATGATGGTAACGTTATTATTCCAGCACAATTATGGGCTGAAGATCGTTGGGATTGGGATACTTTCAAGGATTATCTCAGCCAAATCAAAGCTTGCTATACTGACAAAAATAAAACAAGAGTATCAGACCGTGAAAGAATTATTCATGCATATGAAGAAGATTATCGTTTTGCTATTAACAGTTTAGCTGCTTCTAACGGTGAATATGTTGTTCGCAAGGATGGTACTTTAGGAATTGACAGTGATGGCTTCATCGAAGCTATAGAATTTGTTCAAGATTTATACAATAGCGGTATTATGTGGACAGAAACTTACGACGATGGCTTTACACCAGGTTGGTTATGGAACACATACAACTTCAACCGTGGTGAAGCTGTATTCACATCAGCTGCTGGTTGGTTAATCGGTTCAGCTGTTGATGCGTTAAAAGAACGTGGAGAAGAATTAGGTATCGTTCCATGGCCTAAAGGACCACAAGTAAAACAAAATCCTGAATTATACAATTACCATACTGTATACACTGGTGGTAACTCCTTCGCAATTCCAAAGGGAGTTCCAAAAGACAAAGTTGAATTAGCTATTAAAGCATGGGTAATGTACATGTCTGAAACTTTCAAAAACTTAGGACATGAAAACACAATGAAATACATTGAATCTGAAAATGCTGCTACAGCTGCAAAATACTTCTCTATTACTCATGAAGTTTATGGCGAATCTCTCAAGAAAGCATACAATGACTGGGTAAATGCAATGGACTTCGATGCTCGCGAAATGATGAACATTGGTAGTGTTGATGAAGTCTTTGCTAAGATTGTTGCTCAAAAACTAGATGCTCGTACAACTATTGCAGAAAATAAAGCTAAATTCGAACAAATACTTAACGAAATGAGACAAGTTCTCCAAGGTAGCGAAATCGTTGACAACCAACCACCAGTTGTAAAAGTTAAAGATGGTAAGGAATTAGTATTCAAAGTGGGTACTAACTTACAATCAGATGTTGACTTAGCAGAATACCTCGAAGCATACGATATTGGTCAAGATAAAGGATTCTCAATTGCTGATGTTGAATTTGACTTCAATGCAATTGATAACAGCAAACCTAACAACAATAGTAAGTTAAAGGCTAAGGCTGTTGACAATAAAGGTAATGAAAAGACTTACGAATTTACAGTAATCTTCTATGAAGAATCAGATGAAGAAGCACCAATTATCGAACTCAAGTCTGATGTAACAACTCCAATTAAATTTAAACTTGACTATAACTTAGGTGTTGTTAACTGGACCGACTATGTAAATGTATATGATAAGATCGTAGATGCAGATGGAAACGTACTAAAAGATAATGAAGGCAAAGATTTAACATTTGATCTTGCTGGCAGATTACAAGCTAATATCGAATCAGTAGACGTTACTACACCAGGTCAATATACAGTAGTTCTAACTGTTATAGATTATGCAGGAAATGAAACATCATTTGATTTAACAATTGAGATCGTACTTCCTGAAGAATAATAATTCTAGTAGGAAACGGTCGCCTAACTTTAGGTGACCGTTTTTACTAGAACTTTCGTAAGTTCTCCTTATTTATAAAAACAGGAGGTTACTATGCACGATACAGTGTTAGCGATAATAGAAGCAGAACTAACCAAAAAAGAAGGTAATCCTTTCTATGATTATCTATATAAATCCCGCCCACAACCTAATAAAGTATTTAGTTTAGTTATTTTCGCAGCATTTATACTCGCAATTGCTTTCTATTATCAATATAATTTATTAGTTGCTTTTATTGTATTTTTACTTTTTATTGTTTGGTATTTAAATAGTGATTTAAATATCTTCGCTAAGCGTTATAAAAAAGTACATTTACAAAAAGTGTTTTGTTATAATGATGCCCAAAATTTTATTCTTAGAACTAACTATAAAAAAGCATATGACTCTTTACTACATTATACTAATCGTTACAATGATCCTGAAGCAATGGTGTTATATCAAATAACACTGTTTTTTAATGAAAAGTATGATATTTACTTAGAGAATATTCCTTATTGTTTAACAATTGATAATGATGGACTAAAATTACTAAATGGCATAGTTCATTACTATACGAATAATTATAATGAAGCAAAACTTATTTTGTCCGATATTAATAATTTATCGGAAAATCTAGAACTCCTTAGATTAACATTCCTTGCATTAACAAATTTACATGATCAAAATATTATGGAAGATTACACAGGTCGAATAAAACAATTACCATTATCACATACAGAATCTATTGCTAATCGTATGGCTTTATTAAATTTAATAGATAATGAGTTTAAAAGTCAAAATACAGAAAAAGAAGATAACTAGTGTGTTGATGATATAAATGAAGGTAGAGAAAGGAAAGAAATTATGAGTAAAGTATTAATGAACAAAAACGGTGTAATCATTAATGGTCAATCAACAGTTCTATTATGCAGCTCACTCTTTTATTTCCGCATTCCTAGTGACATGTGGGAGGATCGTTTAATTAAACTTAAGATGGCAGGATATAATTGCCTAGATGTTTACTTTCCATGGAACTTCCATGAAACCGAAGAAGGTAAATGGGATTTTACCGGCGAAAAAGATGTTGTTCGATTCCTAGAACTTGCGAAAAAATATCAATTTTGGGTAATCGCCCGTCCAGGTCCATATATCTGCGGTGAGTGGGATGGTGGTGGCTTACCAGCTTACCTATACACGAAAGATATAACAATTAGAGATAATGAACCAGGTTATTTGAAATATGTAGATGAATGGTATAAACGGATTATCCCTATTATCGCACAATATCAAGTTGATAATGAAGGCACTGTAATTGCGGTACAAGTTGAAAATGAATTAGATTTCTATTATTTATGTCGTGACCCTAAAGGTTATATTAGTGCTTTGCGTGACATGGCTCGTGGTTATGGTATTACCGTACCAATTATTGCTTGCGTAGGGAACTTTGGAGTAGAAGGAGCAACAGGATATGCTGAAGATGTTGTTCCAACTATGAACATCTATCCAAATTACGATAATCCTAAATATGAAGAAACTACTTACTATTGGTACAATTATTTATATGATCGTAACTATCCTTTATTAGTAACTGAAACTGGTCGTGATCATCATCAATTACGTCGTTTGATGTTAAATGGTGCTAAATTGTTAGGTCCATTTAATCAAGTTGGTGGTAGTTGCTTCGGTTATACTAATGCGATCAACAACTGGGGTAGACCATTAACTTTCCTTGCTAGTGACTATAACTTTGGTGGCTTTATCAATGGACAAGGAGAAGTAAGCCCTGAATTTTATGAAGCTGTGCTATTAGGTAATTTAATTAAGTTATTAGGCGACTCTTTAGGAAAAGCTAAGGTAGTAAATAAACAAGTTAAGTTTATTGGTAAAGCTGATCAAGAAGGTTATCCTTATATGTTAGAACTTGCTTCTGGTGGGTATCTAACAACCGTAACTAATTATCAAAGAGAAAATATCAAAGTTAAAATTAGTATTGATGAAGAAGTTTATCCAAAGAATACGGATATTTCGCTTTTCCATCTTGAAGCACCTATTCTCTTATATCAAGTTCCGATGCAATTTATGAATTTAGATGGAACAATCCATTTTACTTCCTTAGAAGTAGCTAATGTCAAAGTTAAAGATAATTTAATTCAATTAATCGGTTATACAAATGAAGTAGGAGAAATCCAACTCGAATTTGCGGATGATGTTCAAACCGTAAATGGTTCACACGAATGGGTTGCTAAGCGTTTAATCATCGATTTAAAACCTGGTGAAACATGCACAATTACTTTAGTTAATGGAAAAACACTTGAAATCAAAGCATTTGATCGAAAAGAAGCAGCCCTTTATGATAAAGAACTAGACATTGTTAATAGAGCTGAAGCCGTTTCTGTAAATGTTGAACCACAAGTTGGTGAACTTGCAATTTCTGATTTTGTAAAGACTAATCTATTAGAAACTGATGAAGTAAAACATTTAGAAGAATATGGACAATTACGTGGCTTTGGTAATTACCATTTCCAATTCCAAACTAATAAAGATGTAAAAGGTATAATGATTCAAGAAACATCCGATGTAACTAGTGTTTACTTAAATTCAAACTTCCTTGGCACTTATGTTACCTTCAACAATAATCTATACATTCCTATAAATGATGGTAACGCAAAAGATAATAATGAACTTATAGTTAAAACGGAAATTTGGGGTCATACCAACTTCCATGACCGTGCTTTACCATCATTACACATGAATGCTTTAAAAGGATTAACAGGTGTTACTATTATTTATGATATAAAAGAATTAGGATTTGAATTTATAAATAATCAAAAAGCATATATTAACATTAATTTAGAAGTAGTAGAAAATGCTAATTACTTCTTTGGTAACCAAAGTGAACATTGGACTAAACTTACCGTTAATGGTCAAGAAGTAGAATATTTAAATCACTTGCATAACATTGCCAACATAACCAAGTTTGTACGTTCTGGTAATAATATAATTGAACTTGAAAGCAAAGAAGACCTTAAATTAGAAAATGTTAAATTATACCAAGGCACACCGGCAACTATGCAAGGAATTAGTATGGTTAAGGAAAAAGATATCATTGAATTAACAAAGAATGTTCAAGGTAATCTAGATAATTTACCAGTAGTTGTGCCAGCTGGCAAACAAATGGTACTCAAAATTAATCTAAATGATTTATATGGTAAAGAAGCATATTGTATCCCTGAAGGTAACAATCTAAAAATTACCGCAATTTATAATGACCAAGTTGTAAGCCGTTTATGGATTAATGCGAAGAATGGTCCAAGAATGACGGGCGGTAATGCACATATGATTTATCTGCCAAAATCATTCAGTAAGAAAGATAATATCCTTACACTTTTAATTGAAGGTATTGAAACAGAAGAACAAACAGAACTAGTAAAACTCAACTTCTATCAAGTGAAAATAGTATTTAACTAGAGGTGAAGCAATGATAGAATTGCGTACTCCACCCATGGGGTGGAATAGTTGGGATTGTTACGGTGCCAGTGTAACTGAAGAAGAAGTAAAACAAAACGCTCTATACATGGCAAAACATTTAAAAGATTATGGTTGGGAATATGTCGTTGTAGATATTCAATGGTATGAACCAACCGCAAACTCTTCCTGGTATCATAAGTTTGCTCGATTAGAAATGGATGAATACTCACGCTTAATGCCAGCTGTAAATCGTTTTCCTTCTGCCAAAGATGGGAAAGGCTTTAAAGCACTTGCTGATTTCGTCCATAGTTTAGGTTTAAAATTTGGTATTCACATTATGCGCGGTATACCACGTCAGGCTGTACATATGAACACCAAAATTTTAGGTACAGATTATACAGCACGTGACATTGCTCATCCTAACTCCATTTGTCCGTGGAATACGGATATGTATGGCGTAGATCCCAATCATCCTGGCTCACAAATCTACTACAACTCCCTCTTTGATTTATATGCAAGTTGGGGAGTAGATTTTGTCAAAGTTGATGATATCGCTGCAAGTCGCCTATATTACTTCCACGAAGCGGAAATCAAAATGATTCGTAAAGCTATTGAGCAATGTGGACGTGATATTGTTCTTAGTTTATCACCTGGTCCTGCGCCACTAGAAAAAGCGCATGTATTCCTAGAAAATGCGAATATGTGGCGCATGACTGATGATTTTTGGGATCATTGGCCAGCATTACTAAATATGTTTGAGCAATGTCATAAATGGAGTTCTTATGTCCAACCAGGTCATTATCCTGATTGCGATATGTTGCCGATTGGTCATATCGGAATTAGAAATTATGATAATGGTGGCGACCGGTATACTAACTTTACTAAAGATGAGCAATTAACAATGCTATCATTATGGTGTATTTTTAGATCACCACTTATGGTTGGTTGTGAGTTAAACGATAATGATGAATTTACACTATCACTACTTACTAATAAAGATCTTATTGAAATGCTTAAGAATACACACTCAAGCCATCAAGTATTAAGAACACCACATGAAGTAGTGTGGACAAGCACCCATCTTAACGGTGATCGTTATTTAGCCTTGTTCAATATTAGTGATGAAGTGAGGGAAATAACATTTCCACTTCATAAAATTTATTTACCTAACACTTGTCATTATTTAGATATTTGGACAAAAGAACAAGGAATTATAAATGATGTTGTTAAACGTACAATTAATCCTCATGGCGTTTGTTTATTAAGATTAACTACTAAGTAGGAGGTTAAAGTATGAAGAAAAAATTAGTTTATCAACAACCCAGCAACGGTTATCCAGAATGGAACAACAATCCAGAAATCTTTCAAGTAAATCGCTTAAAAGCACGCAGCAGTTTCCAATCCTATCCAACAGTTGAAGCTTGTCTTGCCAGAGGAACAACTGAATGGGTTAAATGTCTAAATGGAACATGGAAATTCCATTTCTCACCCAATCCAGATAGTCGTATCAAAGATTTTTATCGTCTTGATTACGATTGTTCAAGTTGGGATGATATTAAAGTTCCTGCCCACTGGCAATTACAAGGTTATGACTATCCTCAATATTCTAATGTTAATTATCCATGGATTAAACATGATAAAATTGAACCTCCGTTTGCGCCAACTAATTACAACCCCGTTGGTCAATATGTAACACATTTTACAGTACCTGCTTCTTGGCAAAATCAACCAGTTAAAATTAGTTTCCAAGGTGTAGAATCTGCTTTCTATGTATGGGTCAATGGTGATTTAGTTGGTTACAGCGAAGATACTTTTACACCAGCAGAGTTTGATATTACAGCTTATTTAGTACCTGGTGAAAATAAACTCGCTGTAGAAGTCTATCGTTGGTCCGATGCTAGTTGGTTAGAAGACCAAGACTTCTGGCGTCTAAGTGGTATTTTCCGTGATGTCTTTCTCTATACACATCCTAATGTACATATTCGTGATTACTTTATCATTGGTGATTTAATCAATAATTATCAAGACGGTTTATTTAACTTAAAAGTAGAAGTAGAAAATGAAGGAGAACTTAGTGAATTATCCCTTCAATTAGAAGTTAAATGTTTAACTCTCGATCATCAAGAAATCTTTACAAAAGTACTTCCTATTACTTTAAAAGATGCTTCTATTGAAGTTCAATTTGCGGAAACAGTAAATAATCCATTAAAATGGAGCGCTGAAAGTCCTAACCTCTACTTATGCTTAATGGTTTTAAAAGACCAAAATGGAAATGTAATTGAATGTATTTCCCAACGCTTTGGTTTCCGTAAATTTGAAATTAAAGATGAGATTATGTTGCTCAATGGTAAACGCATTGTCTTCAAAGGTGTTAACCGTCATGAGTTTAGTCATGATAAAGGACGGGCTATCACTGAAGAGGAAATGCTGAAAGATATCATTATCTTGAAACAACATAATATCAATGCAGTAAGAACCTCACATTATCCTAATAATCCAAAATGGTATGATTTATGTGATGAATATGGAATCTACTTAATTGATGAAGTTAACTTAGAAACCCATGCAACCTGGGTAAATCATTTAACAAGAGAATACACTGCAATTCCTGGTAATAAACCTGAATGGACTAATGCCGTATTAGATCGTGCAAATTCAATGGTAATGCGTGATAAAAACCATCCATCTATTTTAATTTGGTCATTAGGTAATGAAGCATTTAGTGGATCAAACTTCGTCAAGATGCATGATTTTATTAAATCTCTTGATCCTACACGTGTTATTCATTATGAAAGTACGGTTCATTGGCCTAAGTATGACAGTTGTACTGATATTCGTTCCCATATGTATGCTAAACCAGATGAAGTTAAACGCTATGGTGAACGCAATGAAGGAAAACCTTATATTCTCTGTGAATACTCCCATGCGATGGGTAACTCCTTAGGTAACTTCTACAAATATACACAATTATTTGATAAGTATCCAAAACTCCAAGGTGGCTTTATTTGGGATTATGTTGACCAAGCCCTCTTGAAAGTAACTGATAAAGGTTCCTTCCTTGCTTATGGTGGAGATTTTGGTGAAGACCCTCACGACGGAAACTTCTGTGGTAATGGTATTGTTTTCGCTGATCGTACCCTTTCCCCAAAAATTTTTGAAGTGAAAAAATGTTACCAAAACATTGAGTTTGAAGTCGTCGATTACGCTAAGAAAGAATTTAAGATTATCAATAAACATTTATTTACTCCTATAAGTGCCTTTACTTATCGTTACACTTTAACCGCTAATGGTGAAGTAATAGCAGAAAAAGACTTTACGATTACCTCCGAAATCTTTACATTAGACTATGAATTACCAAAAGATGATCGCGAGTACATTCTTACGATTAGCGCTCATTTAAGTGAAGATACAAAATATGCGCCTAAAGGCTTTGAAATAGCATTCAGTCAATTTGTTTTACCTAATGATAATCCTGTATTATTTGAGTTAAAAGAATGTACAGGAAGTAATATTTATTGCGATGAAGATAATGATTATGTTAAGATTAAAAATGATGATTTCACGGTGCTTTTTGATAAAGCTAGTGGAATGATTGCCAAATATGTTATCAACGGTCATGAAATCATATCCAAGCCGCTCCGCTTCAATTTCTGGAGAGCAGCTACAGATAATGACCGTGGTAATCGAATGCCTCAACGATTAGGTATTTGGCGTGATGAAACAAGCCGTTGTACAAGTATTAAGGTTACGAAACTAACTAATACCGTAATTGTCGATACTAATCATTTACTGGAAAAGACAAAATCATTTGTCAAAGTACAATATACTGTTCAACCATGTGGAACTATTAAAGTATCATATCATTTACATCCAGCAGCATTCTTGCCAGAAATTCCTGCGATTGGTTTCATTGCGGAATTAGATAATTCAATGGAAAATCTAACATGGTATGGTAAAGGTCCACATGAAACATATTGTGATCGCCAATTAGGTGCCAAGATTGGTATATACAAAGGATTAGTAAAAGATCAATTACAACCATACCTCAAACCTCAAGAAAGTGGTAATAAAGTTGGTGTACGCTGGTTAGAAGTAACCGATAACAATAATGTTGGCTTAAAAGTAAAAGGTTTACCTGAGTTAGAAGTCAATGTTATTCCTTATACACCTCAAGAATTAGAAAGCGCAATGCATCATCACGAATTACCTGAAAAGAGTAAAACTGTAGTTTATATTAATCTCGCTCAAATGGGTGTTGGTGGCGATGATTCTTGGGGCGCACCGATTCATCCTGAATTCATCTTACATTCAGAAAAGAACTATAATTTTGAATTCATTCTCAAAGGTATTGTTAAGTAGTTTAGGAGGTGCAATGCATGGCTAAGTATTCTATCGGCATTGATTACGGTACCCTCAGCGGTCGTGCAGTGTTATTAAATCTTGAAACTGGTCAAGAAGTTGCTACATCTGTTAAGAATTATACGCATGGCGTAATGGATAATGAGTTACCAGACGGGACCAAACTTGGTCCCGACTGGGCTTTACAACATCCACAAGATTATCTTGAAGTCTTACAAACAACCATTCCAGATGTTCTTAGAAAAGCTAATGTAAGCCCAGATGATGTTGTAGGCTTAGGTATTGATTTCACCGCTTGCACAATTTTACCGATCTACAAAGATGGGACCCCTCTATGTATGGTAGAGAAGTATAAGAGTCGTCCCCATGCTTATGTTAAATTATGGAAACATCATGCTGCCCAAGCCTATGCCAATAAATTAAATGAAATTGCGATGGAGCGCAACGAATCTTTCCTCCAACGTTATGGCGGTAAAATTAGTAGCGAATGGGCAATTGCGAAGATTTGGCAAATTCTTGAAGAAGATGAAGAAATCTATAATGAAATGGACCGTTTCATCGAAGCTACTGACTGGGTAGTGATGATGCTTACGGGAAATGAAACACGTAACAGTTGTACTGCAGGCTATAAAGCAATTTGGAGTAAACGTGAAGGATTCCCTTCCAATGAATTCTTTAAAGCTCTTAATCCTAAGTTAGAACATGTCATTGATGAAAAATTCTCTCGCAATATTCTACCAATCGGCTCCAAAGCAGGCGAGATTAATGAGTTCGGTGCCAAGTTAACAGGCTTAAACGTAGGTACAGCTGTGGCAGTAGGTAATGTTGATGCCCATGTTTCTGTCCCAGCTGTAGGAATTACTGAACCTGGTAAAATGTTAATGATTATGGGAACTAGTACATGCCATATGTTACTAGGCGAGGAAGAAAAAATGGTTCCTGGTATGTGTGGTGTTGTTGAAGATGGTATCTTACCTGGTTATTTAGGTTATGAGGCTGGTCAAAGTTGTGTTGGAGACCACTTCTATTGGTTCGTAAATAACTGTGTACCACAAGAATATTTCGATGAAGCGAAAAAACTTGGTCTTGACATTCATCAATATCTAACAGAAAAGGCACGTGAATTAAAACCAGGACAAAGTGGTTTACTAGCTCTTGACTGGTGGAATGGTAATCGAAGTGTCTTGGTTGATGCTGACTTAACAGGTTTATTAATTGGATGCACATTATTAACGAAACCAGAAGAAATATATCGAGCTTTAATCGAAGCAACTGCTTTTGGTACGCGCATGATTGTTGAAACATTCCGGGAAAGTGGAGTACCAGTTAAGGAACTCTATGCTTGTGGTGGAATTGCGGAGAAAAATAGCTTAATCATGCAAATCTATAGCGATGTTACTAATATGGAAATTCGCATTAGTGATTCTCCTCAAACACCAGCTCTTGGTGCTGCCATGTTTGGTGCTGTAGCGGCAGGAAAAGAAAAGAGTGGTTATGAAGACATTTATGACATCGCGAAGAAGTTAGGTAAGATTAAAGATGTTGTTTATCGTCCTATTCCAGAAAATGTTAAGGTTTATGATAAATTATTTGCGGAATATAAGATTTTACATGACTATTTCGGTCGTGGATTAAATGATGTTATGAAACGCTTAAAGAAAATCAAGCAAGGTGAATAATACATGTTAGAAGCGTTAAAAGAACAAGTCTATCGGGCTAATATGGACTTAGTTAAACACAATTTAATTATCTTTACATGGGGAAATGCTAGTGGTATTGACCGGGAAACAGGCTTAGTTGTCATTAAGCCAAGCGGTGTTGATTACGATAGATTAACGCCTAATGATATGGTTGTTGTTAGTTTAGATGGAAAAGTCGTAGAAGGGCATCTTCGCCCTTCAAGCGACACTGCGACCCATTTAGAGATTTATCGTAACTTCCCAGAAATTGGGGGAATCGTGCATACTCATAGTACCTATGCGACGATTTTTGCGCAAGCTGGTCGGAGTGTGCTACCATATGGTACGACTCATGCTGATTATTTCTACGGTCCCGTGCCACTAACTAGAGCTCTAACTGAGACTGAAATTAATACCGATTATGAATTAAACACGGGAAAAGTTATCGTGGAAACATTAAAACTTAATAATATTGATCCTTTGGCAGTACCAGGAGTTTTAGTAAAAAATCATGGACCATTTACATATGGTAAAACCGCTCATGATGCGGTTTATCATGCCGTTGTTTTAGAAGAAGTGGCAAAGATGGCCCTCTTCACTGAGTTGCTAAATCATCAGGTTGCTACCTTAGATCAATATTTATTAGACAAACATTACTATCGTAAACATGGCAAAAATGCTTACTATGGACAAAACAATTCAGGGAAGGAGTGAATTAGTTATGAAAAAAACTGTATGGTTTATCACTGGTAGTCAACATTTATACGGAGAAGAGGCTCTAAAACAAGTTGCGATTAACAGTAGAGTAATCGCTGAATACATCAATCAACATATGGAAGGTTTATGTGATATCATTTTCAAAGGTGTTGTTTCTACACCAAATGAAATTACCGAAGTATGCCGGGAAGTAAATGCTGATGATAATTGTATCGGTGTTATTACATGGATGCATACCTTTAGTCCTGCCAAAATGTGGATTAACGGTTTAACTAAACTTAACAAACCACAATTACATTTAAATACACAATATAATAAAGCCTTACCTTGGGATAAGATTGATATGGACTTTATGAACCTCAATCAATCAGCTCATGGCGACCTTGAATATGGCTTTATTAATGCCCGTTTACGTTTACCACGTAAAGTAGTAGTAGGTCATTGGCAAGATGAAGAAGTAATTAATGAAATCAAAGCATGGGTTAGAGTTGCTTCAAGCATCTATGCTTCTAAAAATACTAAAGTTGCTCGTTTTGGCGATAATATGCGTTATGTTGCCGTTACTGAAGGCGACAAGGTTGAAGCTGAAATTAAGTTAGGGTGGAGCGTAAATGGTTACGGTGTTGGCGATTTAGTTGAATATGTAAAACGCGTCGATGAAAAAGAAATTGACAAATTGATGGAAGAGTATAAAGAAAAATATACAATTAACACCGATAATATCGCTTCTGTCCGTTATCAAGCACGCTTAGAAATCGCGATTGAAAAATTCTTAACTGATGGTGGCTTTAACGCCTTTACAACTACTTTTGAGAATTTACATGGACTAGAACAATTACCAGGTCTTGCAGCGCAAAGATTAATGGAAAAAGGTTATGGTTTTGGTGCTGAAGGTGACTGGAAATTATCCGCATTAACTTATGTATTAAAATCAATGGGTAAAGGCTTACCTGGCGGAACAGCCTTTATGGAAAACTATACCTATCACCTAGAAAAAGACAATGAAAGTGTTCTTGGTGCCCATATGTTAGAAATTTGCCCAACCTTAGCACAAGGCGAAGTAAAAATTGAAGTTCATCCATTAAGCATTGGAGGTAAAGCAGATCCTGCTCGTTTCGTGTTTAATGGATTAACTGGTCCTGGTTTAATGGTAACCTTAGTTGATATGGGTGACCGTTTCCGCATGATTGTTAATAAAGTGGAATTATTACCAATTCCTCAAGCCATGCCAAAATTACCAGTAGCACGCGTCTTATGGAAACCACTACCTAATCTAAAAGATGCAACTGCTGCATGGATTTATGCTGGTGGCGCTCATCACTCAGTATTAACAACGCAATTAACTGTTGAAGATTTACGTTTATTTGCGAAGTATCTTGATATTGAATTTGTCTTAATCGATGAAAATCTCGACCTTGCGAAATTTGAACAAGAATTAATGATTAATGATGTCATTTGGAAACTTAAGGGAATTAAATAGGAGGAAGATTATGAAACTTGTAGTCAATGCAGATATCAAAAAAGGTAAGATTAATCGTAACATCTATGGTCATTTCTCAGAACATCTAGGAAGATGTATTTATGGCGGCATTTGGGTAGGTGAAGATTCACCCATTCCAAACATTGATGGTATTCGTAAAGATGTCTTAGAAGCTTTAAAAGAGCTTAATATTCCAGTTTTACGTTGGCCTGGTGGTTGTTTCGCGGATGAATATCATTGGAAAGATGGTGTTGGTCCTAAAGAAAACCGCAAAAAGATGATTAATACCCACTGGGGTGGAGTTGTTGAAAACAACCACTTTGGTACCCATGAATTCTTACGTTTATGTGAATTATTAGGTTGCGAACCATATATTTGCGTTAACGTTGGTAGTGGTACAGTACAAGAAGCTTCTGAATGGATTGAATACATGACCTTTGATGGCGAATCACCAATGGCAAATTGGCGTAGAGCTAATGGTCGCGAAAATCCTTGGAAAGTTAAGTATATTGGTGTAGGTAATGAATCTTGGGGTTGCGGTGGTAACATGCGTCCTGAATACTATGCTGATGAATACCGCCGTTATCAAACTTACATAAGAAATTATGGTGATAATCGTATTTATCGAATCGCTTGCGGTCCAAATGCGGATGATTACAATTGGACTGAAGTATTAATGCGTAATGCTCATTGGCATATGAATGGTTTAAGTTTACATTATTACACCATACCTCATAACTGGCATCATAAAGGTTCAGCAACGATTTTCGATGAAAAAGAATATTTCATCACATTAAAGAAAACCATGTACATGGATGAATTAATTACTAAACACAGCACTATTATGGACAAATACGATCCAGCTAAACGTGTTGGCTTAATCGTTGATGAATGGGGTACATGGTATGATGTTGAACCCGGTACAAACCCAGGCTTCCTCTATCAACAAAATACATTACGTGATGCATTAGTCGCCGCTATTAACTTTGCGATTTTCCATAAACATTGTGATCGTGTCCAAATGGCTAACATCGCGCAAACAGTTAACGTGCTCCAAGCTGTCATTTTAACTGAAGGTGCTGAAATGGTCTTAACACCAACATATCATGTCTTCAACATGTTCAAAGTGCATCAAGATGCTGACTATATCGAACTTAACTATGATAGTCCTAAGTATAAGATGGATAATGAAGAAATCCCTCAAGTTGTGGCTACTGCTTCAACAAAAGATGGCGTTCTTCATATCTCATTATGCAATCTTGATCCTCATAACGATATTGATGTTAATGTTGAATTACGTGGTAATCAATATAAAGAAGTTTCTGGTACAATTCTTACAGCACCAGCTATTAACTCTTATAACTCCTTTGAAAATAAGAATGTCGTTGCACCACAAAACTTCGATGGCGCTAAATTAACCAACGATGGTTTAGTAATCAGTTTACCAGCTAAATCAGTGGTGACTGTTGCGTTAAAATAATGGATCACAACCGTAAATGTAAATCTTGTGATGTAAAAATTACTATAACTGAAGAAGAATTATTGGATTTAATTGATGATTTACGTAAGCGTGGGGTAGACATCGCTAGTTACGATGTCTACCAACGCCGTTTAGAAAAGTGTTATAAATGTCCGCATTTAGATTTAACAGGAACCTGTCAATTATGCGGTTGTTTTGTAAAAATCAGAGCTTATGACAAAAATAAAGATTGTCCAGATTATTGTGAATCACGCTGGCAAGATATTTGATATTTGATTTAAAAAAAAAAGATAAGTTTTATACTTATCTTTATTTTTTAGATTTAAATTTGAAAGGGTGAAGAATTTATGTCAACTCTTTATACTTCAAAATATATTAATCATAAACATGTAAATATAGATGATGCCTTTTGGAACCCCATTCTTAAACTTGTTGGAGAAGAAGTTCTTCCTTATCAATGGGAAGTATTAAACGACCGCGTTCCAGGTATTGAAAAGAGTCATGCGATTCAAAACTTGCGTATCGCTGCAGGTGATGCCACTGGTGACTTCTATGGCTTTGTTTTTCAAGATAGTGACGTTGCGAAATGGTTAGAAGCTGTTGGTTTTTACTTGCAAAAGCATAAGAATGAAGCTTTAGAAAAAATTGCTGATGAAGTTATAGAATTGATTAGTAGAGCGCAAATGCCAGATGGCTATCTAGATACGTATTTTCAAATAAAAGAGCCCCATAAACGCTGGACGAATCTCTATGAATGCCATGAATTATATGTGGCAGGTCATTTGATAGAAGCTGGTGTCGCCTATTATGAAGCAACAGGTAAACCCAAAATCTTAGAAGTCTGTTGTAAGATGGCTGATCACTTAGTAAAGATGTTTGGGGAAGAGGAAGGTAAAATTAAAGGTTATCCAGGTCATCAAGAAATAGAACTAGCACTAGTAAAACTATATAATGTGACACAAAGAGAAGAATATCTCAACTTAGCGCGCTTCTTTATAACAGAAAGAGGTAAAGAGCCTAATTATTTCGTGATTGAATGGGAAACAACTCGTAATAAAATGACGCATTGGGGTAATCATCCTTGTGGGAAACCAGACTTAAAATATAATCAAGCCCATCAACCAATATATGATCAACAAGTTGCTGTAGGTCATGCTGTACGCGCTATGTACATGTATACAGGCATGGCTGATGTTGCTGCCTTAACTAATGATGACAAACTTTTACAAGCATGTCAAACACTATGGGATAATGTGACCAAGAAACAAATGTATATAACAGGTGGCGTAGGTTCAAATGTACATGGAGAATCTTTTTCTTTTGATTATGATTTACCTAATGATACAATGTATTGTGAAACTTGTGCTTCCATTGGTTTAATCTTTTTTGCTCAGCGGCTTCAACAAATTATTCCTAATAGTGAGTATGCGGATATCATTGAAAAATGTTTATATAATATTGTTTTAGGTTCAATTTCAGCTGATGGTAAACGCTACTTTTACGTTAATCCGCTTGAAGTAGATCCAATTAGTTCTAAATTAGATTCACGTAAACATCATGTTAAACCAGAACGTCAACCTTGGTTTAGTTGTGCATGTTGTCCACCAAATGTAGTAAGATTGTTAACATCGTTAGGAAATTATATATATACATCTAATGATAAAGAGATTTATTTGCATCAATATATCAGTAGCGATTTAATTTATAAGATTAAAGACACTGATGTAAAAATTACTCAACAAGGTAGTTACTTAGAAGACGGTAAAATGCATATAACACTATCTCTACCAACCCCTGCGGAGTTTACATTAGCACTAAGAATTCCTAAGTGGGCAAAGCAAGCGATAATAAAGATAAATGGTGAAGAAATTAAGTATAGTAATTATCTTGTCGATGGGTATGTTAAGTTGACGAGAGTTTGGAATGATCAAGACACGATTAGTATTAAGTTTGCCCTTGGGATCATAATTATGGAAAGCCATCCATTTGTAAAATATAACACTGGTAAAGTATGCGTCATGCGAGGACCATTAGTATATTGTCTAGAAGAAGTTGATAACGGTAAGAATTTAGCGGGATTAAGTTTAGATATCACTAAACCTTTACATTATCATCAAGATGGTAGAATTGGTTATATTATTGGTAATGGTTATCGCCTAACGCTTACTGGTTGGGATGGTATGTTATATCGTCCATTAATGCAAACTGAAGAATCTTGTGAACTTAGATTTGTACCATACCATACTTGGGGTAATCGCGGTGTTGGCGAGATGATGGTATGGATTAGAAAGCATTAAACCACTAGTATTAACTAGTGGTTTTCTTTTTTCTGGTAATTTGTGATTTATTGATTTCTTTGGTAACATCTGTAGATAAAAATTATAAATAAATTATTAACAGATGAATAAACTGTTTTAGTGATGTTCGATACTAATTGACAACTAATTAGTAGAGTTTTTTTAATATAAGAAATCTAGTAGTTATTATGTTAGGTTTGTAATTTAGCAATAATTAAAACTAATAATTTAACAAAAAAAGATAAACTAAATTTAATTAATATTCATTAAATTCAAATATATAATAATATTATTAAATTTGTAATTAATTAAAAAATAGTAATATAATCCATTTTTTATATAAAATAATGCATTTTATATGCGCTTTCATTGATTATAATTAACTTAAAGATATGAAAAAATCTACTAATCGTAGAACAGTAAAAGATAGAAACTCTTTTAATTGTAATTTACATTAATTTTTACAAGGAAACCTTGTATCTATATGTAACAAAGTTATGAACTAGAGAAAGAAAACTTATGTTAAATGCCTATTAGAATAATTTAAACAGTAGAAATTTAGTAAAATAATTAAAGTAAATCTGTGAAATCACGAAGTTTACTAATTCATAAACTATATAATAAAATAATAGTAAAATAATTTAATAAAATTGGTAAATATTCTTTATTTTCATGAAAAATTATAGTAAAATTATTATACTATAGAAGTTGTTGTCTTTTGTTTATTATTGTTTTATATGAGGGGAGAAAATTATGGCTACCATTAAGGAAATCGCTAAATTGACTGGAGTATCAATAACCACAGTTTCGCGTGTACTAAACCAAGATAAGTCATTCAGTGTTAGTGAAGATACTCGTCTAAAGATTCTACAAATGGCAGAAAAATTAAACTATGTTACACCTGCTAATCGTAGTACCAAAACTAATAATGTTCATAATCAACGCACGATTGGTTTGGTTTATTGGTACACAGTCACAGAAGAATTAAATGATCCTTATTATTTATCGATTCGGATTGGAATAGAAAACGAATGCCGTAACAATAATTTTAATCTACAAATTATACATTGTAGTAAAGACAATATGGATGAAATAGATAATCTAAAGGCAGATGGCATAATCGCTTTAGGTAAGTTCAGTCAACATTTCATTGATAAATTATACACTAAGTTTAGTAATGTAGTGGTAGTCGATTATTTAACTAAGCATTATTTTGTTGATGCTGTAACTTCAGATTTAACGGGTGCAATGGAGGATATAATTGATTATTTATTTAATAAAGGTATAAAAAAGATTGGCTTTATTTGTGGTGTTGAACATACATTTGATGGAGAAGAAATCCTTGATGAACGTTTAGTGGCATATAAGAAGGAAATGTTTCTTCGGAATGCTTTTAATCAAAACTATATTTATTTAGGAAAATTTACTGCAGATAGTGGTTATGACATAATGACTAATATTATAAAAAATGATGAATTACTAGATAGTTATATTGTTGCCAATGATTCAATGGCTATTGGTTGTTTAAAAGCTTTGAATGAGAATAACATTCGTGTACCTGATGTTGTTTCTATTATTAGTTATAATAATACTTCTTTATCCCAATTTACTATACCTTCATTAACAAGTGTTAATATCAATACAAAACTAATGGGAGAATCTGCTGTCAGTCTTTTGATGGAACGTTTCAATAATGGCAGACAAGTTGCTAAAAAAGTAACGATACCTACAAATATTATTTTTCGTGATAGTTGTGTTTAATAAAAGAGGCTAAGCCTCTTTTTATTGGTTTATTGATATGTAAGTTATTTATTGTGATAAATTTATATATATGAAAATGAAAATCAATTCTTTTTATTTAAAAATGAAACCTTTGTAATAGCATATTTTTAAGAAAAATATGTTACAATACAAGTTGATAATTTAGTATTTCGTGCTTATAAAGGCAAAATATTATAAATATACATGAGGTGAGGAAAATGATCAAAGAATACACAATAAGAAATGAATTCTTAGAAGCATCCTTTATTAATTTAGGAGCAGCAATTACAAAATTAGTCGATTTACAAACAGGTATTAACATTATCTTAAGCCACAACGATCTCGAAGCGTATAAGACGAATCCTGGTTCGATGAATGCGATAATCGGTCGTCACGCTGGTAGAATTCAAGACTTTTATCTTAATGGGAATTTAGTAACTCTTCCTAAGACAAATAACAATAATTTCCAACTCCATGGCGGAAAAGATAGTTTTATGTTTAAATTCTTTGATGCTGAGGTACAAGATGATGCTATTACTTTCACTTATAACAGTCCCGCTAATGAAGGAGGTTTTCCTGGCAATGTAAAATTTTCCATTACCTATAAATTAGTGAATAATGAATTACAATTAATATATGAAGCTGTTAGTGATGAATTAACTTTAATGAACTTCACTAACCATGCATACTACAATTTAAATGTTGATAAAAACCAAGATATCCTTAATCATGTTCTTTATTTAAATTCTGATTATTATCTTGAATTAGCAGAAAATCTTTTACCATTACGAAAAGTTCCTGTTGATGATACACCAATGGACTTCCGCACACCTAAACCAATAGGACAAGACATATTTGAAAAACATCCACAATTAATATATGGTAAAGGATATGACTTACCATTTATTGTGAATAAACAAGATAAAATTAACCATGTTGCCAGTGTCTTTTCACCTGAAAGCAACTTAATTCTTGACATTTTAAGTGACCAAGATGTGGTTGTGTTCTATGCTGGTTGTCAAATGGATGAAACAATGGTCTTAAATGATGGTATTAAAGGCAAACAATATTTAGGTTTTTGTCTTGAACTTCAAGGTGTACCAAATTCTCCGAGCATTGAAGAGTTCAAAGATCGTAACATTTACCAACCAGGTGAAGTATATCGACAATTTACAATTTGGCGTATTAGTCATAAAAATTAATTGGAAACATCCCTTTCATAGTTATTAATGTAAGGGATGTTTTTATCACCTTTCTTTTTTATTAAAAATGTTGTAAAATATAACTATATAGGAATAATTGTAGGTGAAGGTGAAAAGATGGCGACGATAAAAGAGATTGCCCAATTAACAGGTGTATCAATAACCACGGTTTCTAGGGTGTTGAACCAAGATCGAAATTTTGTGGTTTCCGACGAAACACGTTTAAAGATTATCCAGACTGCAGAAAGATTAAATTACATTACCCCAGCTAATCGAAATCTTAAATTAAAGAATAATAAGTCACGCCGTAAAATCGGACTTGTATATTGGTATACTACCAATGAAGAAATAAACGACCCTTATTATTTGTCGATTAGATTAGCAATTGAGAATGAATGTAAACGAAACAACATTAATCTAGAAGTAATTCATATGACAAAAGATCAAGATGCAAACATTGAGAATCTAAAAGCTGATGGCGTAATCGCCCTAGGAAAGTATAGTCAAAACTTTATTAATAGACTTTACGCTAAGTTTAATAATGTAGTTATCGTTGACTGTCCATGTAAGCACTATTTTGTTGATACTGTAACTTCAGATTTAGCTGGTGCTATGGAAGAAATACTTGACTACTATTTCTGTAAAGATATTAAACGTGTGGGATTTATATGTGGAGTTGAACATACATTTGATGGCGAAGAGTTGCTCGATATCCGTCTAGTAGCCTATAAAAAAGAAATGTATTTACGCGGAGCTTTTAATCAAAATGATATTTATCTAGGTAAGTTTACTGCTGATAGTGGTTATGAAATCATGTCTGAGATTATTAATAAAGATGAATTATTAGATGGTTATATTGTTGCTAGTGATTCGATGGCGATTGGTTGTTTAAAAGCCTTAAATGAAAATAATATTCGTGTTCCTGATGTTGTATCTATTATTAGCTACAACAATACTTCGTTAGCCCAATTTACGATTCCTTCGTTGACTAGTGTTAACATTAACACGAAATTGATGGGTGAGTCGGCAGTAGATTTATTAGTTGAACGTTTTGCGACAGGACGACAAGTAGCGAAAAAAGTTACAATTCCTACAAATATCATTTTCCGTGATAGTTGTGTAAAATAAGACCGAATAGCAATCTTAAGATTATCTAGATACCTATTTTTCTAACAAAAAAAGAATCAGTATTTGAACTGATTCTTTTTTAAGTCTATCTAATTTTTAGCGTATATTGGTTTAGAAAGAACTATAATATCACAATAATCAGTTATTATTGGATCAATATATAACAACTCTTCATCAGGGTTTATGGAAAATGTGTAAGTAAAATTGATTATCTGATAATCAGAGAAATCTTCAATCGTGATAAAATCAGTTACATCAACAGTTGTATCATTTAAAATGTAGTTAGAAGTAAGATGTTTTTTTGTCACAATTAATAGACTTAGATTTTTTAGTTTAAAACTGGGAACGCCATAATTCTTAGTTTTAATGATAATGTAACTGTATTATTATTTATTTCTGAGGTTATGATTTCTAATCTATTTTTATAATGATTTATTAAATCGATAAAAGTGATGTTTTCACGATGCTTATATTTATCTGTTTCTTCAAGTAAATCGATGGTATATTGGTCAACTAAAGGTAATTCCACATCTACAATATACGATAAGTATCCCTTATCTTCGATTAAGACTTTTTGCCAGTTGTTTTCATTTGTACTAGTTATTACTAGGTAAAGTTTGGAATAGGGGATTTTTTCTTTTATGGAGAAGCTTACTCTCACGTTGACACTTTTCTTATCTTCAGTAAAATCACGTATTTCGAACTTGAAATCGGTAATCCATTCTTGTTGTTTAAGCAATTTATTAAACTTAGAAAGAATTGCTTGATATTGATCATAAAGCGAATTATAGCGACTAACCATTTCATTATATACAGCATCAATATTCCAACTAACTTCATTTGTCTTTACATTGAGACGAATCACCAAAACTAAGATAATGATGAGTATAACTGATAGAAGAAAGTTAATTGGTTCCATAAAACTAAAAGGCTTCTTCCCATGTAAGGTATTATTAATTTGTTTTTATAAAGTATTTGATATAGGAAAACGATTATCGCAATTAGTGCGAAAAAAACAAGAATCATTAAGATAATATACCGAATTTTTACACCAACAGATATCATCTTAACCTCCTAAAAACCAATGACTTCTTTGAATTGATAGTAATAGCTTCTAGTAACTTCGAGTTTATGGTTGTTTTTCATGATAAGAATAAGTTTCAGGTTATCCATTTTATTAAAATCAATAAATAAAGTTATTTATTTTAATAAAATGATTTATCAGTCAACATAGCTTACGCTATATTTACTCTAACTGGGTGTAACCCCACACCCTCTATTCCCTCTGCAAATGCTTCAGGAAATACTTTTCTTATTATTTGATATGCCCCATTTAAATCTGCATTTATTAAAGTACCATTATTAGACTTAAATAATCCTCTATGAATTCTTCTTAATTTGTTGTAGTTTTCTTTTATTGGTAACTCACCATCCAAAAATGATGTTCCACTTGTATAACTTTCTTCTATTAG